>Ga0206129_10000119_pt1 | contig 129823 bp, 118 predicted proteins | sample Helgoland_Spring_8_FD_148616 | JGI IMG/M metagenome (GOLD analysis project Ga0206129, IMG submission 148616) | Pelagic subsurface seawater microbial communities from Kabeltonne, Helgoland, North Sea - Helgoland_Spring_Bloom_20160502_2 | ecosystem: Environmental > Aquatic > Marine > Epipelagic... | reverse complement strand
GCGATCTACAACAACCTCCGGGAAGCTGGCCTGGAAATTCCATTCCCTCAGGTCGATGTGCATATGCGCTAACTAGCCGTCGACGAAAACCGGCGCCGCAATATATTCCCACAGAATAACCGTGGCGACCAAAGTGCAGCCAGGGACCGACATTGAGCTCAGGCCAAACCAGCTGTGCGGCAATAATCACCCCCACCAGCATGCCAACCACGCCCCAGACCACGGTCATAATGGCGAACTGTTTGACGACTTTATTGTTGTAAGCGGGCACCGCTGCGGAATAATGTTGATCGCTCCCGGAGGGCGTTTGACCGGTGCCGGGAGAATATTGATAGCTCATAGGCCGTTCCCTGAGACTTATTACTTTATTGTTGATCGGACGCGGACAAGCCGGTACGCCTTCGAAAAAAGCATAGACAGTTTTATCGCTATTCGCTCAAGCAGGCGGCTGAGGGGTTGGGGGTTTTGGGCCGAGTTGATGTAGATCAATAACAAAAAATCTCTACCACCCGAACGGACAGCAGAGATTTTTTGATTGGGACGTGCAACAGCTGGAACGCTGCGGCTTATTTACTTAAGATCGCGGCCGCGGTTGGCAGCAATGCGCAGACGCAGGGCGTTGAGTTTGATAAAGCCCTCGGCATCAGCCTGATTATAGGCGCCACCATCATCGTCAAAGGTGGCGATATTGGCATCAAACAGACTGTCAGTGGCCGACTGGCGTCCGACAACACTGACATTGCCCTTGTACAGTTTAACCCGCACCTCGCCATTGACCGGAATCTGACTCTGATCGATAGCCGCCTGCAGCATCAGGCGCTCAGGTGCCCACCAGTAGCCGTTGTAGATCAACTTGGCGTAGCGCGGCATCAGCTCATCTTTCATATGTGCCACTTCGCGATCAAGGGTCAGCGATTCAATTGCGCGGTGTGCTTTCATCATCACTGTGCCCGCCGGTGTTTCATAACAGCCGCGAGACTTCATGCCGACATAGCGGTTCTCAACTATATCGAGACGGCCAACGCCATTGGCGCCGGCGACCTTATTGAGGTACTCGATGACCGTGGCCGGTGACATGACGATGCCGTCGATGGCAACAATGTCACCTTTTTCATAGCTGATAGTGAGATACGTTGGTTTATCCGGTGCCTGCTCAGGCGAGACAGTCCAGCGCCACATATCCTCTTCGGCCTCTGACCATGGATCTTCAAGATTGCCACCCTCATAGGAGATATGCAGCAGGTTGGCGTCCATCGAGAATGGAGATTTTTTACCACGCTTCATTTCCACTGGAATATTGTGCTCTGCACAGTAGTCCATGAGCTTATCGCGCGAGTTAAGATTCCATTCACGCCAGGGCGCAATCACTTTAATGCCGGGCTTCAGCGCGTAGGCACCCAATTCGAAACGCACTTGATCGTTGCCCTTGCCGGTAGCGCCGTGGGAAATAGTATCGGCGCCAGTTTCGTTGGCAATCTCGATCAGGCGTTTGGCAATCAGCGGACGCGCAATAGACGTGCCGAGCAGATATTCACCTTCATAGATGGTGTTGGCCCGAAACATCGGGAAAACGAAATCCCGCGCATACTCTTCCCGCAAATCATCAATATAAATTTCTTTCACACCCAGCGCTTCCGCTTTGGCGCGCGCCGGCTCCACTTCTTCGCCCTGACCGATGTCGGCAGTAAAAGTGACAACTTCGCACTGATACTCTTCCTGTAACCATTTAACGATAACGGAGGTATCCAATCCGCCAGAGTAGGCTAAGACAACTTTTTTGACTGATGACACGGGGCTAAATCCTTTCCTGAATAAATTTGCTGAGTAAATCGAGGCGAGGATTTTACCCTAACCCAAGGCGTTTTAGTATTAGTTAAGCGCTGCAAGCTCACTGCGATCAAAGAGCCGACCGCCAGCGGCGAAGAAGGTGTCCAGTTCATCGGATTGCGGAAATGTGTAATAGCCAATCCGTCCCTGCTGAGGCTGTGCCTCAATCGCTTGCCCTGACGCCAGTACATCGACTGCGGCAAGTATCTGCCGACAACCTTGATCATAGAGCTTAACCACATTTAAGAGATAGGATTTTTCGAGCGCCAGCTCGATCCGCGCAATAGAGATAATATCGCCATTATCAATACCGCCATCCTGAATAAAGTGCAATGTTGAGCCGATCTCACGATCTTGATTTTGCATGGCCCTAAAGGTTGCCATCACCCCCCGGTATGCCGGCAGAACCCCGGAGTGAAGATTGATGATGCCATATTTTGGGAGGGCGATAATCTGCTCGCGAATAATCAAACCAAAACGCACCGAGATAATCAGGTCAGGGGCAGTTGCAGCAATTCGAGCAATGCCCTCAGCGCCGTTGACCTGATTGCCCAGGTCACTAAACCCCTGCAACTGGCAGCCGGCACGTTGCGCCAACTGCTCAAAACTTGGCCGACCATCGTTGAGCAGCTCTTTTTCAAACCCCGACAGATCCATTAGTGGCTTCGGCAAACTGTGGTCGGAGCCGACTTTCTCCGAAATAAATATCGACAGTTGGTGGTTGGTCAACCCGTCAATCAATCTGCCCAGAGTGATATGGCTTGCCAGATCACGATTGGTTAATAGGGTTATTTTCATAATCGATTATTGAGCTCGCCAAAAATTAAACTAAAGCACCACCAGCACCCCGCGATAAAGAGTCTTCCACAAAACCTGTTATGACGCCACCGTTTCCGGTAGCATTCACCATCAACCTCGGACACAGCATTAATGAATCAACTCACGATCATTCAACCAGACGACTGGCACCTGCACTTGCGCGACAACGCTGTGCTGGCGTCAACCGTACCCGCAGCCGCAAGAGGGTTCGGTCGTGGCATCATTATGCCCAACCTGCTGCCTCCAGCGACCACAGTTGCCCAGGTCTCCGCTTATCGCGATCGGATTCTGGCACAGCGTCCAGCGGGCTCAAGCTGGGAACCGCTGATGGTTCTCTACCTGACCGACAATACCACCAGCGAAGAAATTCGTGCTGCCAAGGCCTGTGGTTTTATCCATGGCTGCAAGTACTATCCCGCAGGTGCGACCACCAATTCAGACTCGGGCGTCACCGATCTAAACAAGATTCACAGCGTGCTTGAGACCATGCAGGAAGTCGGTATGGTGCTGCAATTACATGGCGAAGTAACCACCGCGGACATTGATATTTTTGATCGTGAGGCAGTTTTCATCGACCGACATCTGCGCGGTCTGGCCCAGCATTACCCAAAGCTGAAAATCATTCTCGAACATATCACCACTCAGCAGGCCGCAGAGTTCGTCGCGTCGGCTGGTAAAAATATCGCAGCGACCATAACACCGCAGCACTTACTGTTTAATCGCAATCATATGCTGGTCGGTGGTATTCGTCCGCATCTGTTCTGCTTACCAATTTTGAAGCGCGATATTCATCAACAGGCGCTGATTAAGGCTGCCACAAGCGGCAGCCCAAAATTCTTTCTCGGCACAGACTCAGCCCCCCACGCTCAGGACAAAAAAGAGAGTGCCTGCGGCTGTGCCGGTTGTTTTAGCCATCACGCCGCGATTGAGCTCTACGCTCAAGCCTTTGAAGAGGCCGGTGCGCTTGACAAACTCGAGGGGTTTGCCAGCCTGTATGGCGCAGACTTCTATGGTCTGCCGAGAAATCCCACCAACATTACTCTGCAACGCCAACCCTGGCAGTTGCCCGCATCGATTCCGTTTGATGACTCGCAACTTATTCCTCTCGGCGCCGGTACCACATTGAACTGGAAACTGGATCTGTAATGGATAACGCTGAAAACTCTCTCGACATACAGAATGAAGAATTGGATAACGGTATTGGTCGGCGATTCCGAGGCTTTTTACCGGTCGTGGTGGATGTTGAAACCGGCGGTTTTAATTCACGCACCGATGCGCTGCTGGAGATTGCCGCGGTAATTCTGGAGATGGATGCTCAAGGCAATCTGCAAATCAAAGAGAGCTACAGTAAAAATATCGATCCTTTCCCCGGCGCTGTGGTTGAAAAATCGGCACTGGAATTTACCGGCATTGATATTTACGACCCGGATCGTATGCCGGAGGAGGAAGGTGAGGCGCTCAGAGATATCTTTCGCCCGATTCGCCAGGAGATTAGCGCCACCAACTGTACTCGCGCCGTGATGGTCGCACACAATGCCCATTTTGATCTCGGCTTTGTGAATGCCGGGGTCAATCGAAACCAGATCAAACGCAATCCGTTTCATCCCTTTTCATGCTTCGACACATCAACCCTGGCCGGCCTGGCCTATGGTCAGACAGTGTTGGCCAAGGCCTGTCAGGCTGCCGAGATGGAATTTGATAACCGCGACGCCCACAGCGCACTCTACGATGCGGTAAAAACCGCAGAGCTATTCTGCGGTATCGTCAATCGCTGGAAACAGCTCGGCGGCTGGCCCGGCGTTCAATAACCATTCTTGGGCGTAATAACCTAGAGATTATTTTTCCGCTCGACCCAGAAGTCTGCTTTTTCGATTCCTACTGCCTGCGGGTCAAACTGCGGATCGACTCCGTCGCGCAACTGCTGTTCATAGTCTTTCAGTGCTGCCAGCGCCGGACGCTGCAAAATAATAATCGCAATAATATTTAACCAGGCCATAATACCGACGCCCACATCACCCAGCGCCCAAGCCAGATCAGCGCTTTTAATGCCGCCGTAAATCACCGAACAAATGACCAACAGCTTGAGCAGATTGGCCAACCAAGGGCGATGTACTTTGCGATTGATGTACATCACATTGGTTTCGGCAATGTAGTAGTAGGCGACAATGGTCGTGAAGGCAAAAAACAGCAATGCAATGGCCAGCAAACTGCTGCCCAACCCAGGCAAAATGGTATCGAAGGACGCCTGCACATAAGCTGGGCCAACATCGACGCCGGGCAAACCTTGGTAGAGGAAGCCACCACTGCCATCTTCAACATTGTAGAGACCGGTCAACAAAATCATAAACGCGGTGGCGGAACAGATCAGAAGGGTGTCTACATACACCGAAAATGCCTGCACCAAGCCTTGCTTGGCCGGATGCGAAACTTCCGCTGCGGCGGCCGGATGCGGCCCGCTACCCTGCCCTGCCTCATTGGAATAAACACCGCGCTTAACACCCCACTGCACCGCCATACCAATAATGGCACCATATCCAGCATCGAGACCAAACGCGCTGCTGATAATCAACTTGCACACAGCGGGAACCATATCGATATTAATAACCACCACACTTAATGAGACCAGAATATAACCGGCCGCCATCACGGGCACAGCCACCTGAGCAAAATGGGCGATGCGCTTGACGCCACCAATCACAATTAGTCCGAGCGCTGCGGCCAGCACGCCTGCAGTCACCACCGCAGGGATATCCCAGGCGTTGTTCATCGCCGCAACAATGCTGTTAGCTTGAATACCCGGCAGACAGAACCCCATGGCAATCACTGTGGCTACAGCAAATGTCCAGGCGTACCATTTTTGGCCCATGGCTTTTTCGATGTAATAGGCCGGGCCGCCGCGGTAATTGCCGTTATCGTCTTTTTCCTTATAGATCTGCGCCAGCGTGGCTTCAATATACGCGGTAGAGGCACCAAGAAAGGCTACCGTCCACATCCAAAAAACCGCACCCGGACCGCCTATCGCAATCGCAGTTGCAACACCGGCAATATTACCGGTGCCGACACGGCCGGAGAGCGACATAGCCAACGCCTGAAAAGAGGAGACCCCAGCGTCTGAGCTGCGCCCTTCGAACACCAGTTTAATCATATGACCAAAGTGGCGAATTTGCAGAAAGCGCGTGCGCAAAGAGAAGTAAAGTCCGGTCCCGAGGCAAAGATAGATCAGAGCCGAGCTCCAGATAATGCCATTAAGGTAATTAATAAATGCTTCCACGAATACTCCCCATTTTTTTATATTTTATCTGCAGCGCAACTGTCGCTGCCATTTTTAATCAAGTGCCTTTCGGTCGGCCGCTGCAAACACAGCATCGAGGCTGTCGATAAAATCGTCTGTTGATTCGGCGGTACTAAACTGCAGTATTGGCACTTGCAGGTCGGCGAAGTAATCCGGGTAGGGAGAAAACTCACCCCACTCACTCATCCGGGCGCTGATACTAACAACAATGACCAACATTACAAAGCCAAGCGCGGAAATCCATCTCTGTCGCGGCAACATATTGGTCGCCAATGCAAAATTAGCCGACAACAGCAGTGTCGCCAACAACATCGCCAGTAACGGCAACATAATCATTGCCACCCCGCTACTACTAAGGTTATAGCTGAGCACACCGATCAGCCACTCTAACAGCGTATAAATCAGCCCAACCGACAGGATTAAACTATATTGGCTGAGAAACTGACGCTCATGGCGCAAGAAACGCCCCAGTAGACTCCAGAACAGAGCCACCATCAGCACCACGGCCTGACTGCCAAGGATAGTGAAAATATGGTTCTTCCACTGCCACTCGACAAAACTACTCGCATACAGCGAGCCAATATCCAGCGCCAGACTTATCAAGAACAGTGGCAACCAGATCGACAGGCGGTTTAATCTGCCAAGATCCTGCTCGAGACGATGCAGCTCTTTGGCGGGCTCGACCGGGTGGCCGTCAGTCAGAATGCGTAATCTTCTGCGGCCAACTTTGATCTCGGCACCATCCTCGAGAATAACTGTCGACGAACTGTTTTCAGTCTTCGAATTTTTTAACACCTGCACGCCATTTCGACTCTGCAGATCGGTCAGCTGCCAACCATTCTCTGTCGCATCAAGGCGCAGATGGTTGGCAGAAATATACGGATCATCCAGGACCACATCATTCTGGTAACCGCGCCCTATGGTGACTGAGGGCCCATCGACGCGAAAATGCCCCTGACTCCTGCCGCCCCAGCCCAGCACCTCAACGATCACTGCCATTTCGACACCCCCATAAACTTGCGGGCATAGGCTTTGGCATTTTTCTGACTGACCCCGGCAAGCGTAAAGTGGCTGACAAAAGTGGCCTGTGAGTCATCCACTGTACCTTGTAAAAAAACAATATCGTAGAGTTCGGGATACTCTTTGTAGGCACGGGCACAGAACACCACCTTTGTCGTTCGCCCCCTGTTAGACTGTAAATCGCTCTCAGCGCGAACAAATTGGTTATCACATTGATAATCACCAAGGTCTTTTTCCGTGCCTTTATTGCCCGGTGCGAAGTCACTAAACAGACGTTCATAGTACGCGTAGAACTGGACAGTATTGAGCTGATCAGCTTGTAGCCAAAAGAACTGGTGTTCGATCACGCCACTGTTAAATTTGGCATTGAGATAGATATTATCTTCACTGCGACAGGTGCGATCGGCACTCAGAAATTGCGCTTTAGTGGAGGCGCTGTTGGAACCACCCCAACATTTAATAAAAGGCTTCAGCTCATTGACCACAACTGCTTCGCCGAGCGCCAGGGTTGGCCAGTCCAACGCCAACAGGCGAGTAAACTTTTTATCCTGATCGGCCAGCAACTGCTGCGCAATGCGCTGACGGATGTCGTCCACTTCATGGCCTCTGACGCGATACTCGGTAATCAATTGCTGCAGCGCTGCGACCGGCACCAAAAAACTGATCTGATTACCGGCAGTGGACACATTGACGCCAACTACTTCGCCTGCCTGATTTAAGGTCGGCCCGCCGCTCATACCCGGATTAAGCGAGCCGGTAAAATGCACCCGCGGGTGATAACTGGTCTGGTTGACACCGTTATAAGTGCCAGGCACCACGGTTAGCCCCAGATCAAGGGGATTACCCAGAGCGTAGACTGGCATACCGATCGGCGGTTCTGCCACCGCTAGCGGCAGCTCCGGGGTCATCTCGCTGTCGGCTTTAACCAGCGCCAAATCATTGATGACATCGACATCGACCAATTTGAGATGATTGAGCTCACCCTCGGCACTGAGATATTCGATGCGATACTGATCGGGTTTTTCAGCCGCCATTTGCACCACATGATAATTAGTTGCGATCAGCCCGCTGTCGCTGACGACAAAACCGGATCCAATGGCACTCTTGCTACCCGAGGTAAGATCAATAATTCTAATCTGCAATATACCTGCTTTATTGTCGGCGAAGAGGGCCCGCGCACTATCACTCTGGGCAGCCACTGCGAGCGGCCAGGCGAGGCAAAAAGTCAGGATAAATACAGCGCGAGAGAAACCGCGCGCGCAGAGGGACAACCCTGTCTCATTATAAATGCTCAATGTGCAGTTCCTTTTAATAATGCGTCGGTATTCTTTCAATAGATGCCCCTCATTACAAGGGGGATGAAGCGGCGGGGCAGCGCACCGCTGCATTTGGCCTGTAGCCAATACCCGTTCACCACGCTAAGATAGCCGCCCAATTCTGCAGCACTAACTAGTCTGGACGCACCGCGCCGATTAAACAAGTTACTCGCGGACCGACGCTGCCAAATCAGCCTCTCGTTTTTACCCTTCTACGCAACAGGAACACGGACAATATGACTGATTCATTCAAAGAAAGCGCAATTAAGTATCACACTCATCCAGCGCCGGGGAAACTAGAAATCCGTCCGACCAAACCATTAGCCAACAAGCGCGACTTGTCTCTCGCCTACTCGCCGGGTGTCGCCCATGCCTGCGAACTGATTGTCGAGAACCCCACCGCAGTGGCTTCGGTTACTGCGCGCGGCAACCTAGTGGCGGTGATTACCAATGGTACAGCTGTGCTTGGCCTCGGCAATATTGGCCCGCTGGCATCCAAGCCGGTAATGGAAGGCAAGGCAGTATTGTTCAAGAAGTTTGCAAACATCGATGTCTTTGATATCGAAGTTGCCGAAAACGATGTCGACAAACTGGTGGACATCATCGCCTCCCTGGAGCCGACTTTTGGCGGTATCAACCTCGAAGATATCAAGGCGCCTGAATGCTTTATGGTTGAGCAGAAACTTCGCGAGCGTATGAAGATTCCCGTTTTCCACGACGACCAACACGGCACAGCTATTGTCGCCGCCGCTGCGATCTACAACGGCTTGCGAATTGTCGGCAAGAAGTTTGAAGATGTTAAGCTAGTAGTGTCCGGTGCCGGCGCAGCCAGTATCGCCTGTGTCGACTTACTTGTCAGCATGGGGCTGCAAAAGAAAAATGTCCGCATGATTGATCGCACTGGTGTCATCTACGCCGGCCGTACTGAAGGCATGAACCCTTGGAAACAAGAGTATGCGGTGGATACCAGCGATCGCACCATCGACGATGCGATTAAAGGCGCCGATCTGTTTATGGGGCTCTCCGGTCCCGGCGTATTGAATGGTGAGATGCTGAAAAAGATGGGCGAGAAGCCAATTATTCTCGCCATGTCCAACCCCGTTCCGGAGATTATGCCGGAAGAGGCGATGGCCGCACGCCCAGATGCGATCCTAGCTACCGGGCGCTCTGACTACCCAAATCAGGTTAACAATGTTCTCTGCTTCCCGTTTATTTTCCGCGGCGCGTTGGACTGTGGCGCATCGACCATTAACGAAGAGATGAAGATGGCCGCTGTGCGCGCGATTGCCGACCTCGCCACCATGGAAACCTCAGATGTAGTGGCCGCGGCCTATGCCGATGAAAAACTCAAGTTCGGCCCGGAATACCTCATTCCCAAAGCCTTTGATCCACGTCTAATCGAGGTGGTACCGCTGGCTGTGGTGCAGGCGGCCATGGACAGTGGCGTGGCGACGCGCCCAATTGAAGACATGGAGGCTTACCGTCAGTCACTGCATGAATTTATCAATCAGGCTGGCCTGTTTATGCAGCCGATTATTGAAATGGCGAAAAAAGCTCCAGCACGTATTGTCTATGCCGAGGGTGAGAATGACGATGTGCTCATGGCCGTGCAAGCAGTACTTGATGAACAGATCGCTAAACCGATTCTGATCGGGCGTCGTGCGGGTATGGAGCAAAAAATTGATCGCCTCGGCCTGCGCATTGATCTCGACAAAGATGTTGAGATATTTGAACCTGCTAACAATGACCGTCACGAGGAGTACGCCGCCTTTTATCATGAGCACGTTGGTCGCCACGGTGTGTCTGTTGACGCTGCCCGGAAAATTATGCGCGATGACCAAACCGCTATGGCCGCCGTTATGGTGGCACGGGGCGAGGCCGATGGCCTGATCTGTGGCAAGGTGGGTCGCTTTGACTTTCATCTGCGTGAAATTATGCATCTGCTCGGACCAGAGCAAAAAGACCAGCTGGTTTCGTCCGCTGCAGTGCTGTTGATGCCTGATGGCCCGCTTTTTCTCGCTGACACAGCAATGAATATCGACCCCAGCGCAAACGAACTGGTCAAGATTACCGAGGCCAGTATTGATCTGGTGAAGCGCTTTGGTATCGAGCCCAAAGTGGCGCTTTTATCACATTCCAACTTTGGTACATCTAATGCTGCCTCTGCGCGCAAGGTTCGCCAGGCGGGAGAGATGCTGCGCGACAGCTATCCCAAGCTACAGATCGATGGCGAGATGCACGTGCTGAGCGCACTCAATCCCAAGTTACGCAAAACTATCTATTCCCAGTCAACCCTCCAGGGTCGTGCCAATGTGCTAGTGATGCCAAACCTGGATGCGGCCAATATCGCCATGGGATTGATTCGTTCACTTACCGATGCGCTGCTGATTGGGCCCTTTATCAATGGGTTCCGCAAGCCGGCTCATATCGTAATTCCATCAGTTTCGTCACGGGGAATTTTCAATATGACAGCGCTGACGGTGACAGATATTCAGCACAGTAAATAATAAGTCGGTCAGCTGGCGCTAGTCTTTTAGCGCCAGCGCCAGCTGATAAAACTGTTTTTTGTCGCCACCGGTAATTTTGGCCGTCAGCGCTGCCGCCTTGGCAGCGGGCAATTCAGCCAGCAGTAATCGAAGAATTTTCTCGCCATCTACTGTGACACTGTTGTCTGATGTTTCGCGACCAGCCAACACCAACACGATTTCTCCGCGCTGCTGGTTGCTATCGTTTTCCACCGCAGTGACCAGTTCTGAGAGCGTTCCGTGCAGATAGGTCTCAAACGTCTTGCTTACTTCGCGGGCAATAAACCCGCTGTGTTGTGGGCCAAAGATGGCCACAGCGTCATGCAATGTTTCGAGGATACGATGCGGAGCCTCGTAAAAGACCGTGGTCTCCGCAACGGCCATCAGTTCCTGCAACACCTTTTTACGCTGCGTAGTTTTGGCCGGCAGAAAGCCAACAAACCTAAATCTGTCAGTGGGCAGACCAGCGACACTCAGGGCAGCGATCGCGGCACAGGCACCAGGCACTGGGATCACTCTGATACCCGCTACCCGCGCTGCAAGCACCAAGCGATAGCCGGGGTCAGAAATCAACGGTGTACCGGCGTCGGAAATTAATGCAATATCATCACCGGTCTGCAGTCGCGCAATAATACTGTCACTGATCTTTTTATCACTGTGATCATGGTAGGGAAATAATGGCTTGTCGATCGCAAAATGGTCGAGCAACTTTTTGCTGTGGCGTTTATCCTCACAAGCGATCGCCGTCACCGATTGGAGGATTTCCACCGCGCGGGGTACCATGTCCCCCAGGTTGCCAATGGGTGTGGCGACTATATATAACGTACCGGATTGATTTGAGTTCATGACTAAACGATTTATTCTCTCGATGATCTGTGGCCTCGGCATCTTATCCTTTATAGGGGGCTGTGCGCCAACCACAACTCAGCACTCGACGTCCGTCTCGCGGGTGGCGCTTGGCAGTGCAGATAGTGAAGCCAGTCAGTCACTGGTTCACGAAGCTGAAATTGCCCTGCAGCGTGCCATCTCCGCTGACCCGGCCGAGAGAGATACTCTGTTGCTCGACAGTGCCATTCTATTCGCACAGGCCGGCGATATCAGGCACAGCCAGCAGACTCTTGATAAGCTCAATCCAGGCGCCCTGAGTAATGATTATTTTGTCGAATACAGCCTGCTCGGACTCGAACTCGATCTGGCCAGCTACCAGCTTGACAGTGCCAGAAAACGCTTGGAAGAGCCGCGCTTTGTATCCCTCAGACAAGAACTGGGACAGACTTTTCAACAGCGCATCCTCAGTTTGGCGAGTGATATCAACTACGTAGCAGGCGATATTCGAAACAGTGTCGAAACCAGTATCCAACTTAGTGCACTCTACAATCCTAGAAAATTTTCTGATCAGCGCAGCATAGCGTTGCTCAACGACAAGATCTGGGTTCGACTCAGTGAAATGCCATTTCATCAGCTGCAACAAATGGACGCCGGTGACACCAGCGTGCTGGGCGGCTGGCTGGAACTGGCAGCTTCGATGCGCTATCGACAAGCTGATCCTGTTGCGCAAAAAACGTTTTTCTCAGTATGGCAAAAACGCTGGCGTGAACACCCGGCAGCAAAATACCCACCGGCGGCGCTGAGCAACCGTTCGTCCGGTCGAATACCTGAAGATATAGCCCTGCTGTTGCCGCTGCAGGGAAACTATGCGATTGCCAGTGATACCCTGCTGAGTGGCTTTATGAGCGGCTACTACGAAAATATGAGCAAGGGACAAGCCACTCCAACTATCGCGATTTATGACACATCGTCACGGCCGGTAACCGCAGTCTATGATGAAGCTGTTAACCGTGGAGCAGATCTGGTGATTGGCCCACTGCGCCAGTCACAGGTGAAAGAGTTGATCACTAACTCTGACTTGAAAGTACCAACCCTGACGCTAAACCGGCTGGATAATGATAATGAGAACAACCGGACTAATAATGACAGCCCTGGGGATCTAATAGACGAATTTGGCACTTCGACGGAGCGCTCCGGCAATTCAATGAGCCGCTCTGGCAGTTTAATGGACCGCTCTGGCAGCCCAGAAAATCTGCTTCAGTTTGGCCTCTCTGCAGAGGATGAAATGGATCAAATTAGCCGGCGCGCCTGGTTACAAGGACAGCGCAATGCATTCCTGATCACCCCTGAAAGTAGCTGGGGACAGAGGGCACAGCGGCATTTTGTCGATAGCTGGACCGCTCGGGGAGGTGTGGTTATCGGGGCGATAACATACCCCGACAGCGTCAATGACTTTACTCAATTACTCAGGTCACCCCTGGAAATCGATCTCAGCGAAAAGCGCGGCCTGGCCCTGCGACGCTCAGTCAAATACGGCCTCAACTCCACACCACGTCGGCGACAGGATATCGATTTGGTGATTGTGCTCGGCTATGGCGACAAAGTGCGACAGATCAAACCATCCCTGGATTTTCTCTATGCCGGCGATATTCCTGTCTATGCCACGTCGCATATCTATGGCGGCAGTGAAGAGATTGAACTCAATCGCGATCTCAGCGGAATTACATTTAGCGCCATGCCGTGGACGCTGAACGGACAATTACCACGCACACTGCAACCGGATCAGCGCTTGCCCACCGCCTTCCGCCAACTTTACGCCATGGGGTACGACGCTTTTCTACTCCATGGCTTGCTCGACCAACTCAATAGTCAGGAATCAGTTCCGATATTTGGCGCCACCGGATTATTGAAGTCTTCGAACGGCATCATTACCCGCGACGAAAAGTGGGCTGAATTTAAAAATGGTCGAGTGATACCGGCACAGCCCTAAGCAGTTAATTGATCAAGGAGCGATATTTTGGGAAACCGGACGTTTCCATCAGACAAGGGTCAGAGTTTAAGCGGAACCGCCGCCGAGCAGATGGCTCAAGAGTATCTTGAGTCCCAGGGGCTGGCACTTATAGCGAAAAATTTTCGCACCCGCAGGGGCGAAATTGACCTAATTATGCTGGATAATAAGGTGCTGGTGTTTGTAGAAGTTCGCTTTCGCCGCAGCGCCCATTTTGGTTCCGCTGAGGAGTCGATTACCCTGCATAAATGTCAGCGATTGGCGGCAGCTGCACAGGCATATATGCAGCGTTATAATCTGACAGAACAGGTTATCGCGCGGTTTGATGCCGTCGCTATCAGCCCATCGAGTGGAGGAAAAAGTCGCGCGAACATCAATGGGTTTTGCCTGAACTGGGTACGCAATATTTTGCAGTAAACACTTTTCAAAATGGGGATAGTTGTCATTGGACGCACTAGATCAAAAGGTTTTTAACCAGTTTCAGAAGATGATTGAAGCGACCATGAGCACGGGCGAGAACTGTGCCGAGCATATCGTCACGGCTGCAGAAAGGATTGCCTCCGCGCTGCTGTCGGGCAACAAGATTTTCACCTGCGGCGATCAGTCCGGCGCGCTGGTTGCACAGTTGCTCACTGACTACTTATTACTGGGTTACGATATCGATCGGCCCGGATTTCCATCGCTTAACCTAAATCAAATGACCCCGGCCAGCGGCCATGGGCAATACTACAATCAGACACTCAATACCCATGCAGAGAGCGGCGACATTCTGGTGTTACTCAGCGCCGGGAACTGTAATCCGAAACTGCTTGGTGCACTTAATACTGCGGTAAGCAAAGGCATGACTGTGGTTCTGCTGTCGGCAGAGAATGATGACTCACTGATTAATGCAGTCAGTTATAATGATGTACACATTGAGATTGGTGCAGGCCCATTACCGCTGACAACCCAATCGCAGTTACAAATTGTTCAGTGCCTTTGCGCTCTGATAGACAGTCATATTTTTGGAGGAGAATAAATGCGTAAATCGGTCACATCATTTTCAGTGGTCTGTTGTCTTGCCAGCTGCATCTTTCTTGCCGGCTGCACCTCTTTAGTAGAATCTGTTGTCAAGGAACCTATCACGCCAGATCCAACCAGCTCATCCATCGGTTCGAATATCAGCGACTTAAAGATGGATACTTTTATCGGGGTCAATATCAAGAAAGCCGACCCAGCATTGAAAAAATCCCATATCAATGTACATGTTTACGATGCGCTTGTACTACTGACAGGTGAGGTGCCAACACAACAGTTGAAGGTTCTCGCGGGCGATACAGCGCGCGCTTATACCGGGGTTAGACAGGTCCACAATGAACTTCAGGTGCGTGGTAATTCATCGATTGTCGCACGTACCAATGACAGCCTTATCAGCGCTCAAGTCGCCACAAAAATGACGTTTGACTCAGAGATTAAGTCATCCACTGTTGAGGTCACGACCGAAGATGGTGTGGTCTATCTGATGGGTAAAGTACGCCGCTCCGATGGCGACAAAGCCGCTGCGGTTGCCAGCAGTACAAGTGGCGTGCGCAGTGTGGTTAAAGTCTTTGAATACGTGGACTAGTGTTCAGCTGCATAAAATGCAGCTGAACAGTGTTAACACTTAAACCAACTCGACAGCCATAGCAGTTGCCTCGCCACCGCCAATACAGAGACTGGCAACGCCTTTTTTGCCGCCATGCTGTCGCAGAGCATGAATCAGAGTCACGAGGATTCTCGCGCCACTGGCACCAATTGGATGACCCAGAGCACAGGCACCACCGTGAACATTGAGCTTTTCATGGGGTATTGCCAGCTCATGCATGGCCGCCATTGCTACCACGGCGAAGGCTTCATTAACCTCCCATAAATCGACGTCATCTACGGTCCAGCCAACACGGTTCAAGGTTTTATTAATTGCCGAAACTGGCGCAGTGGTAAACCACTCCGGCTCATGAGCACTCTGATCAAAGCCGTGAATCAACGCAATTGGCTGCAGCCCTCGCGCTTCAGCTTCATCTGCCATCATTAAAGTCAGTGCCGCTGCGCCGTCAGAGATCGAGCTGGCATTGGCTGCAGTGACTGTGCCATCTTTTTCAAAAGCCGGCTTTAAATGAGGAATTTTTTCTGGTCGAGCAGTGGTCGGCTGCTCATCGGCGTCGACGACAATATCGCCACCTCGAGAAGAGACAGTAACCGGTACAATTTCGTGGGCAAACCAGCCATTACTCATTGCGGCATTTGCACGGCGCAGTGACTCTATCGCGTATGCATCTTGGTGCTCACGGGAAAATTGGTATTTGCTTGCGCATTTTTCGGCAAAGTTGCCCATCGCTACACCCTGATAAGCATCTTGCAGACCGTCGTACTGCATATGATCAAGCATCTGGGCATGGCCGAATCTATACCCCTGACGACCCTGCGGAATCAGATAAGGTGCTCGACTCATGCTCTCCATGCCGCCAGCCAGTGCAATAGTCGCCTGCCCAGCGCGAAGTGCATTGGATGCCATCATCACCGACTTCATCGCAGAACCACAGACTTTGTTAATGGTAGTACAGGCCGTGCTTTGAGTAAGCCCAGCTGCCAGTGCTGCCTGCCGCGCCGGTGCTTGGCCAACACCTGCAGTGAGCACACAACCCATCAAAACCTCATCAACCTGACTCGGATCAATCGCTGCTCTTTCAACTGCAGAGCGAATCGCTGCAGCGCCCAACTGAGGCGCAGACAGCACAGAAAGTGAACCCATCATGCCGCCAAGGGGCGTGCGTGAGGCAGATAGGATAGCGATTGGCTTTGACATATAGGTTGTTCCGAAGTTGATTGACTAGAAGATTACTGACTACTTAATAACCCTCAGTGACGGCCGTCCTTTCGGCGGAGTCTTGACCGGAGATGATTGACTCGAAGGTTTGCTCTTGACTGCTTTAGGTCCGCTTGGCGGTTTTGGCGGCAGGTCGTCCGGCCCCTCGTGTTCAAAAACCATACCCTGCCCGTTTTCTTGACTGTAGATACCTACAACCGCGCCGACCGGCACCTGAATATCAATTGGCATACCGCCAAAACGGGTGGAGAAACAAAGTAATTCGAGGTCTAGGTGAAAACTGGATACGGCCCGTGGCGCAATATTGAGGACTATTTGCCCATCGGTCACATAATCCTGTGGAACCTCTACACCAGGATAGTTCGCATCGATCACAACATAGGGTGTGCAATCGTTGTCCACTATCCAGTCGAAGAAGGCTCGCAGAAGATAGGGCCGATTGGACCGCATTTTCATTTTAGTGGCGGATCTCGAGCTCGAGATCAGTCAAGCTTTCCTGGAATGACGGCCTTTCGAACAACCGTTCCATGTAGTCGTGCAGAGGTTTTACCTGACGATTGCTGGGAAGCTTGATATCAAGCTGCGGCAGACGCCACAAAATAGGTGCCAGACAGCAGTCCACAAGAGTGAACTCTTCACTCATAAAATACGGCATATCAGTAAAAATGCTGGCGATGCTGATCAGAGAATCGCGAAATTCCTTGCGTGCATCCTCGGCTTTCTTGCTCTCCGGGCTGCGAAGAATCTGTTCAATCAGAGTGCACCAGTCCTTTTCGATACGATGGATCCAGAGCCGGCTCTGGGCGCGAGCTACAGGATAGACCGGCAGCAGCGGAGGATGTGGGAAGCGCTCATCGAGGTACTCCATAACCACCTTAGATTCATAGAGTGCCAGATCGCGGTCTACCAATGTGGGGAGGGTACCGTAGGGATTAGCTTCAAGAATCTCCTCAGTAATGGCATTCGGTTCGACATCTTCGATATCGACCGTCACGCCTTTTTCGGCCAACACAATACGAACTCTATGGCTGTACTGACAAGTGGGGTCAGAAAATAATGTCATCGATGATCGACGCACAAGAACCTCTCAAAATTTAAAAGTACTTCAACATTAAAGGACAGCATCACGCTGCCCCGAGCAGGCAATCCATGCCTTGGAATTTTAAAATCCTGTCAGTCGAGTGGCAGAACTTAATGAATACCTTTCCAGTACTCACGGTTCAACAACATGACAAAAACCAGCAGCAGCAAAAGGAACAGCAACACCACGCGGCCGATATGCTTGCGCTCTTCTGCCATAGGCTCTGCCACGTAGGTCAGAAAGTTGACCAGGTCATACATTGCCACATCGAACTCTTCTGCCGTCATACTGCCCGGCTGAGTGATATTAAAACGACCACAGGGATCATCGAGAATATCTTCGCCGGTCAGTACGTCACGTTTGATACCACCGTTGGCGGCCAACACAGGGCCCGGTGCGCACTCAGGCAGCCCCTGCAGGTCGATCAGTACATGGGGCATACCGACATCTTTAAACACTTTATTGTTTACCCCGAGCGGTCTGCTTGGGTCGACATAAAAGTTACGCAGATAAGTGTAGACCCACTCAGATGAACGCGCACGTGCGACCAGAGTCAAATCCGGAGGGGCGGCACCAAACCATTCTTTGGCGCCATCTTCCGGCATTGAAATGGTCATCAACTCACCAATTTTCTGACCAGTGAAAACCATATTGTCGAGCATCATCTGGTTGGGGATGCCGATATCGTTGGCAACGCGCTCCCAGCGCGAATACTTGAACGAGTGACAACCCATGCAGTAGTTAACGGCGAGCTTGGCGCCATTTTGGAGTGACGCCTGGTCGCGCAGATCAGCTTCAAAGCTGTCGCAATCGATAGTGCCACAGGATTTACTGCTCTCTGCACCCACCGCTTTCAGCGGCAGCACAACCATAAGCGCAACAAATAGGAAAGCGCCCAGGGTTTTCCAGCCACCCATACCACCGTCCATCGTGATGCGATCCGGCTCAGGCTTGGTCGTTTCTATCCGCGTCCAGAAGTAAAGGCCAATAAAGTACGCGAAGTAGAGAACGGTACAGATCTGCGCCAGCACGGTTCGTGCTGCTGTCGGCGCTTTAACACCCAGATAGCCGAGGATAATAAAACAGGCGGCGAACACCAAAATGGCTACACGACTAAATGTCCCCTTGTAGCGCATTGAACGCACTGGACTGCGGTCCAACCATGGCAGCACAAACAAAATTGCGATCGCCGCAGCCATGGTCATAAAACCACCCAGCTTGTCAGGCACTGCTCGCAACATTGAGTAGTAAGGCGTGAAGTACCATACCGGCGCAATATGCTCAGGGGTTTTCAGCGAGTTGGCAATTTCAAAGTTTGCGTGTTCGAGGAAATAGCCTCCCATCTCTGGCATAAAGAACAAGATCGCACAGAACACAAACAGAAATACAACGATCGGCACCAAGTCATGGATCACGAAGTAAGGGTAGAAAGGAATACCATCAATCGGGTTACCATTTTCGTCCTTGTACTTCTTGATACTGACACCATCCGGGTTATTCGAACCCACATCGTGAAGCGCGATAATATGCATTACCACCAAGGCAATCAAAATGATTGGCATAGCGACCACGTGCAGAGACATAAAGCGGTTCAGCGTAATTCCGGAGATCAAATAATCACCGCGAATCCATTGCACAATATCTTCACCGACCACAGGAATCGCGCCAAACAGCGAAATAATCACCTGTGCACCCCAATAGGACATCTGACCCCATGGCAGGACATAACCGAGGAATGCCTCAGCCATCAGTGCTACATAGATAGTCATACCGAAGATCCAAACCAGTTCTCGCGGCGCTTTATAGGATCCGTAGATCAAACCGCGGAACATATGCATATAGACAACGATAAAGAACGCAGAGGCCCCGGTAGAGTGGGCGTATCGAATAATCCAACCCATATCCACATCGCGCATAATATATTCAACTGACGCGAAGGCTTGCTCTGCAGAACCCTGATAGCTCATCAACAACCAGATACCGGTGACCAGCTGGATAACCAGAACCACCATCGACAGCACACCGAAGTAATACCACCAGTTAAAGTTTTTCGGCGCATAGTACTCGGCCATATGCCGGTTCCACTCACGCTTCAGTGTTGGCATACGCGAATCTAACCATTCGGCAAAAGCAGCTGCTTTACTCATTACGCAATCTCCGCATCAATTCCGATAATAATAATGTCGTTCGACTCATAAGAGTGAGGCGGCACCGCAAGGTTGGTTGGCGCAGGCACGCCGGCAAACACTCGTCCGGACAAATCAAACTTGGAGCCATGGCAAGGACAGAAGAAACCACCCACCCATGAATCTCCACCCAGATCCATCGCACCCACATCAGGCCGATACATCGGTGCACAGCCAAGGTGGGTACAGAGACCGACCAGAACCAGGTACTCTTCATGACCCGCCTGCGTGCGGCTGTAACCGGAAACATAGGCTGGCTGAGAAGCCGCTTTAGAGTCGGCATCTCTCAAAATGCTGATATCCATCGCCGCAATCGCGTCCAGGGTCTCGCGCGTTCGGCGTACGATGTAAACAGGCTTGCCGCGCCACTCAACGACCAACCGCCCACCGGGCTCAAGTTTGGAAATATTAACTTTAACCGGAGCACCAGCCGCTTTGGCTTTGGCACTGGGTTGCCAGGATGAAACAAAAGGTACTGCCGCACCCACAACACCTGCGCCACCTACAACAGCGGTAGCACCAGTGAGAAATCGGCGACGACTATGGTTGACACCGTCATTGGTCATGACGTTCCCCCTAAACAGCAAATTTGGATGTTAAAACACGCGGACCCGCGTGCAACTAAAAAAGGCGGTGCATAGTAACGGAAAGCCGCATTCTGCGCAACCAGAGGGGCCTGAGATATTAGCTTAAACAGCTGTTTTTTAAGACAAAAAAAAGCCCGACTGATCGGTCGGGCTTTGTGTTTCGAAGCGAATCTTAACGCTTGGAGAACTGCGGACGCTTGCGCGCTTTGTGCAGACCCACTTTTTTACGCTCAACCTGTCTCGCATCGCGGGTCAAAAACCCGGCCTTGCGCAGAGGGGAGCGAAGATTTTCGTCATACTGCAGCAACGCACGAGCAATACCGTGACGAATCGCGCCGGCCTGACCGAAGTTACCACCACCATTGACTGTAATCTTGAGATCGAACTTGTCGACCAGGTCGACCACTTCGAAAGCCTGACGGACAATCATTCTTGCCACTTCGCGACCAAAGTAAACGTCGATTGATCGATCGTTAATCGAGATAGCGCCGCTTCCTGGAGTCAGGAAAACACGTGCTGCTGACGTCTTGCGACGACCGGTACCGTAAAATTGAGTTTCTGCCATGATAATCGCTATCCGTTACAGTTCTAAAGCTTGAGGTTGTTGCGCAGTATGAGGATGCTCTGCACCGGCATAGACCTTAAGCTTTCTAAACATTTCCCGGCCAAGGGGTCCGCGCGGTAACATGCCTTTAACCGCTGACTGAATAACGCGCTCAGGCGCCTTTTCAATCAGCTTGTCAAAGGTAATATCCTTGATACCACCGGGATAACCGGTATGAGAGTAATAGGTTTTCTGAGTGGCCTTGTTACCTGTTACAGCCACTTTCTCGGCGTTGACCACAACGATGTAGTCGCCGGTATCAACGTGAGGAGTATACTCAGGCTTATGCTTGCCACGCAGACGCGTCGCAACTTCCGCCGCCAAACGCCCAAGAGTCTTGCCCTCTGCGTCTACGATATACCAGTCACGTTGAACTGATTCTGTTTTTGCACTGTATGTTTTCATTTTATCCTGCCTGGCTTTGGGGGATCCCAAAAAAGGTTGCGAATTGTAATGATGGTCTGCGCCTATTACAAGGGGGGATTTAAGCAAATTGAAAGTTTTTTATCATAGCGGTTACGGGCGGTGTGGGCGGGCCAAATATTCACGGCTCTGCATCTCTAACAAACGACTCTCGGTGCGCTGAAATTCAAACCCCAAACGCCCACCTGTATAGAGTTCATGTAAGGGCGCAGCCGCCGTCAAAGCAAGCTTGACACTGCGATCATAGAACTCATCGACAAGATTGATAAAGCGTCGCGCGGCATCATTATTGGCCGGCGTAAACAGCGGCACATTGCTGATCAGCACCGAGTGAAACTCACGCGCCACTTCGATATAGTCATTTTGACTGCGCGGTCCTTCGCAGATTGCGGCAAAATCGAACCAGACAACATCCTCAGCCACCTTGAGCGCGGGAATCTTACGTCCCTCAATATCGAGGTTCAGATTGAGTTTTATTTCGCTATCGAACGCAAGCAAACTATCGAAAGTCGCGTGAATAGCCAACTCCGCTTGTTCCCCAAGAGGAGCATGATAGAGCTCCGCCCCCTCTAACGCACGCAGACGGTAGTCATTACCACTATCAACATTAACCACTTTACAGTGCTTGTTGAGCAGCGCAATCGCGGGCAAAAATCTCTGCCGTTGCAAGCCGTCGCGATAGAGTAAATCCGGGATAATGTTAGACGTCGCCACCAGCGTTACACCACGCTCAAACAACCCTTCCAGCAAACGCGCAAGAATCATTGCATCGGTAATGTCGCTGACAAAAAACTCGTCGAAGCAGATGACCTGAGTCTCTGCCGCCAGTGATTCAGCAACCAGATCAAGAGGATTTGCCTTACCCTTCAAGCGCTCCAGATCCTGATGCACTCGACGCATAAAACGGTGAAAATGGATACGCAGCTTTCTTTCAAAGGGCAGACTTTCGTAAAAGCTATCCATCAAAAACGTTTTGCCGCGTCCTACGCCACCCCAAAAATAAAGCCCTTTCTCCAGCCTCGTCGATGGTTGCGAGAACCACGCCAAAATGCCGCCACGCTTGCGCCTGCTGCGCTTAACCAACCGATGAAACAGATCATCCAGTTGCTCTACCGCATCGGCCTGAGCCTGATCTGCGACAAAGCCCTGACGGAGCAGGTCATTTTTATAGCGTTGCTTTGGGGTTAACATTGATTATGGTAGGATCGATAACATGAGCGCAGACTTTAACCAGCGCGGCGTCTCAAGACAACTGAAAATAACGGGTCGAGGTGTTTTATATATCATCGCCTGGCAATAAGGGTATTGCTAACAATGCTCCCTTTGGCGACACTAACATCGTCAGCCAGTTTCAGTTAGAGGCACTTGCCTTGGCAGAGACTTTGCTAATCAGCATCTGGTGCGCAACGAAACACTTATAGAACGGACGGGAGACTACCTTGATCACACTGACCTCAATCCTTTTAGCAGCGACATTTCTTTTGATTGGCGCCGCTCTGGGACACCTTTTTTCAAAGAAGGTCAACAGCGGGGAGAAATCGGTTCGCGATCTCGAGCAGAAGCTGGCCAAGACAGAGCAAGATCTGAGACGCTACCAGCAAGAAGTCACTGAACACTTTGTCACCACCTCACACCTGACCACCAACATTGCCCAAAGCTACCGCCAGATGCATGAGCACCTCGCATCCAGTGCGATGCGACTGGCCAGCCCCGAAGTGGGACGCCAGCTACTCAAGGCTGGAGGCAGTGATTTTGGCCTGCTCGACTCCAACGGAAATCCATTGCTTGATCTCAGTGATATTGAGGTTCCGAGAGATTACGCACCAAGTGTTCCCGGTGGCATTCTGAGAGAAGACTACGGTCTCGCGGAGGCAGAGCAAAATGATCGCAGTGGCCAGCCATCCTCCGACAGCACCAACTCAGCCAATATTGATACCAGCGAAGAAGACGACGGAGACCCCACCCAAAGCGTCGCCTGACAGGCATATGTGACAGCGCGCAAGCAGGGAGGTTTGCAATAATAGACTCAGCGGCCAACAACTCGTTAAGACAGTTTATTGGGCACCTGCTACCCGGCAGCTGCGACGCCTGTTGTTCTCCTTTGCAATCATCCAATGCTGCGCTGTGCAACGATTGCATTGATGAGCGACCCCACCTGACGAGTGTTTGTCGTCGCTGCTCCGTGCCGCTCAACAGTGGCGCACTCTGCGCAACCTGTCAGCTAACTCCACCCAGTTTTCGTCACTGCATCTCGGCCTTTCACTATCAGCCACCGATAGACAATCTGATTCTGCGCCTTAAACAGGATCCCTTTACCGCAGAAATAAACCAACTCTGTGCCAAACTGGCGCTGCGTATTGTCAAACGTTACCGTGAAACTCAACTACCCTTCCCGCAAACCCTTATCCCGCTGCCATTGCACTGGTTAAAACTGGCTCGCCGCGGCTTAAATCAGAGCGATATTATTGGCCGACATCTGGCAAGGCATCTCGCAACAGAGCACAACATAGAGATCGAGCTGCGCAGTGATCTCTGCAAACGCATCACGCATGGCCAGGCGCAACATCTGCTCAACGCAAAAAAACGACTGCGAAGTATGAAAAAGGCATTTGCCGTGTAACAGTGTGCAATTCCTGACTTGGACGGCCTAACGGTAGCCGTGGTTGATGATGTAGTGACCACAGGCGCCACCGCCAACAGCGTTGCCGTTGCACTTTTGCGGAGTGGGGCAGCACAGGTGGATATCTGGAGCATTGCAAGAACAAGCTGGAATAATTCGCCTCGGTAACTCAGAATGGCGGCTATGAATCAAACTGCCATCAGCACAACAGCTTCAGAATCCAAATGCCCGGAGTCCATCGCACCGCAGACCCTGTGGCAGCAAATTATTCGAGAAGCCAAAGCAGCGACGACAGCTGAGCCAGTTTTGGCCGACTTTTTTCGCGCAACTATCCTCGATCACGACAGTCTCGGCGAGGCACTGAGTCATCATCTGGCCAACAAACTGGGCAGTGACGAAGCACCGGCAGCCATGTTGCGCAGCATTATGCAGCGCGCATTCTCAACACCAGAGATTATCAATGCCGTAGCATCGGACATTGCCGCAACGGTTGATCGCGACTCGGCTTGCAATCAGTACCTGACACCCTTTCTCTATTTCAAGGGCTTTCTTGCCCTGCAAGCCTACCGTGCTGCGCATCAACTCTGGCTTGAACAGCGCAAATCTCTGGCCCTGTTGCTGCAGTACAGAATTTCACTGACGTTTGCTGTCGACATCCACCCCGCCGCGTGCATTGGCAGTGGACTACTGCTCGACCACGCCACTGGTCTGGTGATTGGCGAAACCGCCGTGGTTGATGACTGCGTCTCGATTATGCAGTCAGTCACACTCGGGGGTACTGGCAAGGCCTCAGGCGACCGTCATCCAAAAATTCGCAAAGGGGTATTAATTGGTCCCGGCGCCAAAATACTGGGCAATATCGAGATCGGTGAAGGAGCAATGGTTGCGGCATCCAGCGTGGTGTTAAAATCTGTGCCCGCCCATGCGGTTGTCGCCGGCGTGCCGGCCTCAGTGGTGGGAGACGCTCGCAGTGAAGAGCCGTCTCAAGCGATGGACCATTATTTTAACTGCGACTAAAATGACAACTAACAGCGGCTCCAGCTAAACGGCATGACCTGATCGAGCGACTCAGCCGCTACCATCTGCATCAATAATCGATCGACTCCCAATGCTACACCGGCGCAGCGTGGGATACCCGCCTCTATCGCGGCCAGCAGTCGCTGGTCGGCCGCCACTTCAGGCTTGCCGCCATCCTTTCGCAGCAATTGATCTTCAGCGAAGCGCGCAGCCTGCTCCACTGCATCGGTCAGCTCAAAGTAACCATTGGCCAGTTCAACACGGTTCAGAAATGCCTCAAAACGTCGACTTACCAAACGCCCCTGACTGTCCTCTGCGCGCTCAGCCAGAGCCGACTGACAGGCGGGATAGTCATATACCAGCACCAGTCCGGCATCGAGTTTTGGCTCGACAACGACACTGAACAGCAGGTCGAGGCAGTTAGCGCGTGTTTCATCAGCCCAGCTCGACGAGGCATTGGCAACGGCCAAGCTGCGTAGCACTTGCAGCTCCCCAAGATGCGGATCAACCTGCAACTGTTGGTAAAAAACGTCGGCATAACTCACCCGGCGCACGGCAATATCAGGCATTAGAGCGGTGATCAATTCCGCAACTTCATCCATCAACTGATGCTCGTTCCAGTCACAGCGGTACCATTCGAGCAAGGTAAATTCAGGATTATGGCGGCGGCCACTCTCGCCATCGCGAAACGCTTTGCCAAGACTGAAAATATCACCACTGCCGGCAGCCAGAAGGCGCTTCATAAAATATTCGGGGGAACTTTGTAGATAACCCGCAAGCTCTGCTCCACGGGCCTGAATGCTTTCAATATTGTGATCGGTCACCGTTGCCGACGACATCAGAGGAACATCGACTTCCATAACCTGACGCTGTTGGAAAAACTGCCTTAGCTCAGCGAAAACCCGGCTTCGTTGACGCAGGGCGGACAGGCTGCTGCCGGGTTGCCATTGAGTTGTCACGGTGCTCAGTACTCAGCGGCTTATTTAGCGCTGACACGTCCCTGATATTCACCCGTGCGGGTATCGACCCGAACGATCTCGCCCTGATCAAGGAACAGAGGGACCTTAACCACGGCACCCGTTACCAGTTTGGCTGGTTTGCTACCACCCTGAGCCGTATCACCACGCAGACCGGGATCTGTCTCGACGATCTCGAGTTCAACGTGATTTGGCGGCGTGACGGAGAGTGGCGCCCCATTGTAAAGGGTCACAACACACATATCCTGTTCGCTCAACCATATCAGGGCATCACCAACCGCCTTCTCATTGGCCTGGTGCTGCTCAAAGCTGTCCGGTTCCATAAAGTACCAGAAGTCTCCGTCTGTGTAGAGATACTGCATATCGGTATCGATAACATCGGCAGCTTCGAGTGATTCGCCCGACTTAAAGGTCTTTTCCAATACCCGAGCAGTTTTCAGGTTACGCAGCTTAACCCGATTAAACGCCTGACCTTTACCGGGTTTTACAAACTCATTTTCGAGGATGTTGCAGGGATCGCCGTCGAGCATTACTTTCATTCCGGAGCGAAATTCATTTGTAGAGTAACTAGCCATTGTCGTGTTGTCTCGATTGTCTAAAAGGCCGATATGATACCCGAACTTGCGGTTGATTCGAGCAGTTTGTGACGCCACAGAAAAATATTCTCCGGCTTAATCGGTTAGGGGAATCACCTGATCGACTGAGAAAGTTGACTACACTTACAAGGATTTCTCAAAGATCTCTGGTAAGGATCTCTAATAGACAACCCAGATAGCAGGCACCAGTACCTGCCTCGAGGCGACTTTTTTGACGCTTAATAAACGCACCACTAACAAACAGTCTGGCGTTTGGCCAGGCGCACAAACAGGACGATTCGAAGACTGATGAGCACTGCTTTAGACAGCAATATCGCAGCCCTCTTGGCTATTTTAAAACCCTCGATTGCCGATCATCTGACAGCGGAGTGTGACTCGTGCATAAGTGACCAACGCTCAGCAGAACAGTGGCTCGAAAAGCTCTCACCGAGCAATCATGCCGACAACGCGATCGAGCTCTATCGACTTATGCCTTCAATCGTTAAACATAACTGTGACGGCAAAACGAAGATCGCAATTCTCGACAGCCTCGCCCCAACTGTAATCAAGACCACCGAATGTCTGCTGCAGAACCGGCTCAATCAGAATACGGCCAAGGCGATCTCTCTTGGTCAGGCGCTTCTGAGACAACTATTTGAGGGCTACAGACTGACCCTCTTTCAACTCGGCCAGTCGTTGGAAAAATCAGCGCTATACCAGAATTATGATACCGTTCGCGTCATAGCGCAGAGCATCGTTAACGCCGGCAGTTTGCTAGCCCGAATTCAACTCAACAGTCTCAGCCACTACCTTCAGCAACCAACTTTTTTCTGGCATCAATTGCACAGCCTCTACCTCCTTTCGGAGCAGCTCGGCACGGCAACCACAGAGTTGCCCAACAATCTCGGCAGTAAAACTTCGATTGCCAAACTGTATATAAAAATACTGCTTTTTAGCTGCACCAGGCCACATCATTTTTCCCGTCATGAACTGCGTACTGTCTATACTCAGCTGGATTTTTGGAGCTCTTATGCAGAGCTGCGCCGCGGCGGCGTGCCGGGACTCTTCTCTATCGATCCGTCCTCCAATCAGGGTGCTGTCTACAGCGACGAGAGCAAAAAGCAGCCCGGCCATTTGATCCTTGACACATCCCAACTGGTGGCATTTCTCAATCAAATTATGACCGACAACAGCGACACGCTTTTCTCCGATCGGGTATCTAGGCGGGTGATACGCGATTTGATTCAACAGTGGGGAGAAAAACGTAAACGCCGCGAGACGCATATTAAAGATCATGCCCAGGTCTCACTCACCCAAGGCTTTGGTGCGACTCTGTGTATGCTGTCAAAGACCGACAGTTTTGCCGATTTTCTGCGCCTCTGCGGAGAGCAGGCACCGCTCAAGGAGTACGAGGGCAATGGCACCATGCGAGCAGACGATGCCTGGGGAACGCTGTTTGAACGAGTGGACAGGCACCCCGATGAACCAGTCATCTATATGCCACCGGGTAATAGAGGCCCAAGGTTAAAAGTACTCCGGGCTCTGCGTATTAACGTCAGTTTAAATGGCGCCTGTGTCGAACTGTCAGATAAAAATGTCCAGCTGCAACCCGGCGAGCTGATCGCGGTTCATACCGCGGGCAGTAACAAATGGACGGTTGGGATTATTCGCTGGAAACAAATTTCGCCCTCGCTCTACACCAGCTGCGGCCTGCAGTTCCCTGCTCGTCACTGTGCGCCGGCAGCAGTCCGTATCACATTGCGTGGAGCCGATGCCGGCTACCAGTATTTGCAGGCTGTCCTGTTATCGCCGAAACGAGATCTCAGCGAAGGCGTCACATTACTCTGCCCGCCACTGCGCTACACTAAAAACAGCAAGATAACCATTATCACACCATTACAACAGACCTATGCCGTGCTAGAACAAGAGCTTGAGACCACTGAGCATCTGTCGCACTTTAAAATCACCTTCTGCTAGGCAAAAATAAAGGAAGGGTTACAGAAAAGGGGGATTGACCACGTTTAATAACCGAAAACTGCTTAATCAAAAACTTAAGCACTTAACACTCAGGGATAATGTATTTTATGCGCTCAGAGTACCCACTAAATATTTTAATCATCGACAAATCAAATGATATAGCGGATCGTTTTATCAGTATTTTGCGCAGTGCCGATCTTAGTATCGATGCCAAGCTCGCAACCACTGAAGAGCAGCTACAAAAACAGATCTCGATGCGCAACTGGGATCTCCTGATCGCAGCCCAGAATTACAAAAAAGTTCCTGTGCAAAATATTTTTCAGCGCATAAGACGCTCGGAAAGAGATCTGCCAGTTATTTTAATCAGCAAGAAGTACGACCCGAAAAATCTCCTTGAAGGCATGCGTCTTGGTGCGGTGGATGTGGTGGTTGAGGATCAGGATCAACATCTGATCAAGGTCGTCGAGCGCACATTGAAGAGCGTCCTCGATCGGCGTCAATCGCGAGAGTGGGAGCGCAAACTGTCACTGGCAGAAAAACGTGCGCAATATCTGATGGATATCTCCCGATTTCCAATCGCGATTATCAAGGAGGGTGTCTATGTCTACGCCAATGATGCCTGCGCCAACATGTTTGCTTTCGGCTCTGTGGAGGAAATGCTCTGCCTGCCAGTTGTTGACAATATTGCCGCAGCTGATCGAGAAAAACTCAAGGCTTATATGGTTCCTCTTCAGGGTGCGGCCGAAATAACACCCTTTGAAGCTGCGATTAAAACAGTGGATCTCAATGGCCAAGAAAATGACGCCTTTCTCGAGATCCTTCAGATTCAGCATGACGGTGAGCCGGCACTGCAATTTACGATTAACAAGGACAAACTGCTCGACGACGCAGCCTTACAGGACAAAGAGGCCAAAAGTGCCGGCTTCAGCGCCATACAGCCTCACCTTGTCTACGAGCTTATCAACCGCGGCATCAGTCGCTCCGTACAGACCGGGCAGAATAGTATGCTACTGAATATTCAGGTAGACCAATTCAGTCATCTAAAAGAGGATCTCGGAATAGCCAAGGTGGAAAAAATAGCCCACTCAATGGTAACTTTTTTGACGCAACTCATCGATGACCCAGTCAACTGCGGCAGAGTATCGGAAAATTGCTTTATTATCGTTCTTCCCGAGGTGGCCGAGGAGTACGCACTGGAACGAGCGGAAAATATGGTGCAGCAGGTCGGTCAGCAGATATTTGATATCGGCGAGGAGACGTTCTCATTGACTATCTCGGTCGGCATAACGGCGCTAAACGAAAACGTAACCTCCGTAGAACGGGCACTGGAACGTAGCGAAGAAGCCATCACTGAGTTACGCAACGAAACCGAACTCGGCAATGGCGTTAAATTCCATGTCCCCAATATTCACTCAGACGATATTTCAAAAGCTCAGGCAGTGGTTATCAGCGCAAAAAATCTGCTTGCCAAAAATGGCTTCTCGATTCGCTATCAACCTATCATTGCACTGATTGATGGTGGCAGCGGCAAGGAGTACTACGAAGTTATACTAGATATCAGCAAAGAGATTAACGAGAGCGAAATCCCACAAGACTTTATCTCAGAACTGTTTAAATCGGAGGTGGCAGCCGAGGTAGATCGATGGGTAATTACTCAAGCGTTGAGCGCCTTGACCGAGAAACTTCAGACACATCCGGAAACTCAACTATTTATCAATATCAGCGCACAGTCATTTGCCGACAGCAATTTTCTCAACTGGTTGGAAGATGCACTTAAAACATCACAACTGCCCGTCGATGCAGTGATTTTCCAGCTCCGGGAAATCGATGTAGTACGCTATCTCAATCAGGCTGCAACACTCTGTGAAGAGATAAAAAAATCTCATCGACAAGTTGCAATCAGTAACTTTGGAGTCGCAATTAATCCATTTAAAATGTTCGAGCGAATCGAGGCCGACTTCGTCAAGATCGATCGCATGATCGTCGAAAAACTAGCGCATGGGGACGAGGGCAAAAAAGAGTTCCAGAAAGTGATGGGCGGTATGACCGGAACCGGGATCGACGTTATCGTTCCCTTTGTCGAAAAGGCTAGCATAATGCCGCTGCTATGGCAGCAGGGCGTACAGTATATTCAGGGTCACTACATCAGCAGGCCGTCATTTACCATGGACTATGATTTTTCCGCCGAGCCCTAATTAAATTATCTGCCTGAAAACCCTTAATCCAATATCAGAGTATCTTTATCGCTGTAGCCAAGCAGATACAGAATCCCATCCAGACCAAGATGGGAAATTGACTGCTTCGCCGATGCCACAACCAATGGTTTGGCTCGAAAGGCGATGCCCAGACCCGCAATACTGAGCATAGGTAAATCATTGGCACCATCACCAACAGCAATTACCTGTTGCAAATTCAAGCCTTCCCGCTCAGCAATTTGACACAGCAGTTCAGCCTTGCGCTGACCATCAATTATGTCACCTTTCACCAGACCGGTAACCACGCCGTCTTCGATATCCAGTTGGTTGGCATAAACATAATCGACACCGAGACGCCGCTGTAGGTATTCACCAAAAAAACTAAAACCACCAGAGACAATCGCGGTTTTATAGCCGAGTTTTTTTAATGTTGAGATAAGATGCTCGGCACCTTCATTTAGCTGCAAGCGCTCCGCGACCGATTGCAGCACCGAGGCGTCCAGCCCCTTGAGCAGTGCCATACGCTGAGTGAAACTCTGCTTGAAATCCAACTCACCCTGCATTGCCGCCTCCGTAATCGCCGCCACCTGATCACCGACGCCGGCCTCGTGCGCCAACTCATCGATCACTTCTGCATCGATAAGGGTTGAGTCCATATCAAATACCACCAAACGGCGATTGCGACGGAAAATATTATCCTGCTGATAGGCAATATCAATGTCGTGGTTGCTGGCCAATTCCAGCAAAGCGCTTTTGAATTGCACAGCATCCTTTGGCTCACCGCGCACCGAGAACTCAACACAGGCACGCCCCAGCTGATCACTTTCATTGAGTTTGATACGCCCCGACAGGCGCACGATCTTATCGATATTGAGACCGTATTCGCTGGTCACCGTCGCGACCGCCGCCAAATGATCCGCTTCGATCTTGCGCGCCAGCAGGGTCACGATATAGCGCGCCTTGCCCTGCTGCTCAACCCAATCCTGATAGCGCTCTTCGCTGATCGATGAGAACATCACCTGCATGCCCAGTAATGATAGAGAACCTTCGACGGCTGTAATCAATGCATCCGACTCTTCACTCTTTGGCACCGCAGCGAGAATACCCAGATTAAGCTGATCGTGAATCACCGCCTGACCAATATCGAGGACGGTAACATTGAAACTCGACAACACATCGGTCACCGCACGAGTGACGCCCGGCTTGTCTTGTCCTGACACATTGATCAGTAATATCTGTTTCACAGGGTATGGCCATGGTTATTCAGAGGTCGCTATTATATAAAAGCCGGGGGAATAGGATAGAATGCGCGGCAAATAAATTTTAATTAGTTACTGTTCAAGGATCTGGGGATGCATCGCCAATATTCGATGGCTAAAAAGCTGCCTGCGGCGGTACTCGTCCTGTGCCTGATTTTTGGCCTGCTGAGTTGGGCACTGCTCGCCGGTAACGCCTCTAATCTCAGTCAAAAAACGCTTCAAGAAAAAGGCGACCTCACCATAAATCAGCTGGTCGAACTGATTCGTGGGCCTCTGTTCACCAGAGACACCATCAGCATTCAGGTTGCCCTGCAAAAAGTCACCGAAGATCCAGTGATTCTCAACGCCAGTGTCTATGATGTCGGCGGTCAGCTTGTTGCGCAGAGTAAAAAGAATACTTCTCAGACCGCCATTGCCAGCCAATTTAGTCGTGAGATCGCCGTTCAAGACACGCAGGCTGGCAGGCTCGTCATCGATGTCGATCGCCAGCCAATTGACCAGCGTTTCAATCAAGTAGTCATTAACTGGCTGCTGCTTTGGGCCCTGTTCACCCTACTTAGCACCTATGGCTGTCACCGCTATACGGAACCCCTCAGCAGGCGTTTGCGCCAGCTTACCAATCGTCTGCCCGGCAGTTCAGATACGCTGGGAGATGAAGTCGCTGCGCTGGAGATGCGACTGCAACCGCTGCTGTCAAAGAGTAGCGAAGAAGACGTGGCAGAGACAGACTATTACTGCTCGCTGATTACCGCGACGATCAAAAACCGTCAGCGCCTTGAAGGTCAGCTCAACCGTCAAAACCTCGCCCAGCTTTTTGAGAAAATTGATTACTGCACCCTGCGCACCCTGGAGTTATACGGAGGGCAGCGCATCGAAGGCGGTGATGGCAGGATCAATTTTTATATTCGTTCGACACAGGTTTCAAAACAGCACCTGCTGATTTGCCTAATGGCTGTCTACTCACTGCAGCAACTGCTGGAACGGCTTTCTGAAGAGCTGGGTATCGATCTGGAGATTTGCTGGGCGCTGTCCAGTTCGGCACTGCCCTCGGCACCACTATTTCGTCACCATGAAGGGCTGGACAAGCTGAAGACTGCAACCGCGAGTCTCGCCAGCGAACTGGAGACTGGGGCGATCGCGATTCAATCCAGCGAGTTTGACATCGAGCAACTGTCATCTATTGCCCGGTTCCTGCCCTTTCGCGATAACTGTTTTATCTTGCAGGGCTTTCCTGAAGGGCGCCACCTTCTACTGGAAAAGCAGATTCAGCATTTGGTGTCGATCTGTCTTTGATCAAGGGAAGCGGCGATTTACTGGGACCCATCAGTGCAAAGTGAACTACTTACTGCAATGTAAACCGCGACGTATCCACATTCAGTTTTTTAACCTCAGGCAACTCAGCCTGCTCAATAATATCAGCTCCAATCGGTTCCAGACTGAGATGGTCCAGATCGGGCAGTGGCGCAGGCGGCACTCTCGCTCGCTCGGCCTCATCGACGACGTCAGCGCCCAGCGGGGCTAGAGCCAGCGGGTGTTTTTGAATAATCTCGGGCTTTGCTACACGGACAATTTTTGCCGCAGCGCCGGCGTCCATCAGGCGCTTTAAAATTCGCTGCGCAGTGAATTGATCGACACCCCGTTTAAGCCGAATCGGCTCACCGGAAAACAGCTGATCTGCCGCAGCGGTATCGAGGTTGAAACTGGCGGCAACACGAGCCTTGACCTCTTCGGGATCATTGTCCGGCACTATATCGCCATTGTAGACGAGATCAAAATAGTCGCTCTCGGCCGATAGGCCAGTTTCAGTGTTTGGGTTTTCGCTATCACTCATAGGCCAACCTCCCGATCACAGAGCGATCAACCCGGGTCAGGGCGAGTTATCGCTAAGATCCTGATTCATCTCCAGAGCCGGCTGCGGCTCCTTCGGAGCACCGACTATCTTTGCCGGCACACCCGCCACGGTGACATGGGCGGGGACCGACTCAAGCACCAGACTTCCCGCTCCGATTTTCGCTCCCTCGCCAACTGTAACATTGCCGAGAATTTTGGCGCCTGTAGAAATCATCACACCATTGCCAATCTTCGGATGCCTGCTACCTCTAACACAGCCACTACCACCCAGAGTCACAGAATGCAGGATAGAAACGTTATCACCTACTACAGCTGTTTCACCAATCACCAGGCCGGTAGCATGATCAATCATAATGCCGCAGCCCAATTTGGCAGCAGGGTGAATATCCACCGTGAATTGCTCGGACATCTGACTCTGAAAGTAGAGCGCCAGCACATCACGATTCTGCAACCACAACCAATGAGCCACGCGATACAACTGCAGTGCCTGAAAACCTTTGAAATAAAGTATAGGCATAAAACGGGTGTCACAGGCGGGATCGCGGTCATAGCAGGCATTGATATCGCTGCGCGCCGCATCACAGATTGAGGCATCAGACTGCATTGCCTGATCAATCACCTCAGCAACTATCTCTGCGGCCACCACAGTACTATGCAACTGCTGCGACAGGTTATAGCACAATGCCTGCTGAAAACTCTGATGCTGCAAAATCGCGCGGTCAAAAAAACCGCTCATCATCGGCTCCCGCGAGACGACCTCCCGAGCCTCAGCGCATATTGTCTCCCACAATGGGTCTTTTACTGTCATCACTTACCTTAATTTGAACATGCTCTGGACTGCGTATTATTGAGTTCCCTAATGCGCTACTTCAATAAAACGCTGATACAACTCATCAAGACGCTCAAGAATAATATCTCGGTGAACAATTTCCACATTGCAAAGTCGCCGTGCAAGCAGATCGACGCTTAACTGAGCGGCATAGCGTTCGGCTAACGGACGATAGCTGATATGCCAGCGCTCCGGCGCAATACCTCCGCGATCCTCTGCATAGGGACGATAAAAACTACTGTTGTCACCTCCTTCGAGGCTGCAGCCAGCTTCAAATAAAGTATCCAACCAGTTGTGCATTGCTGCAAAGACACCCCCCGAAGACACTTCATCAGGAGAGAGCTGCACCTGATAGTTGGACTCCACCGCCGCGGCATCGTAAATATCAAAATCCGTCCCCCAATGATGTCGTGACGCGCCAGGCAGTGCTGACCAGCGCATTACAGCCTGCACCTGTTGCCAGTCACTCAACTGTGTCAGATCCAGCTGCACGCCATTGTCATCATAAACCGGGCGCAAGCCATTAAGTTTGTCATTCCAGATTTTTAATTGCCGATCAAAGCTGCGAAAGCTGCTGCATAGACGCAAATCAAAACCCTCCTTAGCCGCTAGCTGACGCAGGTCGGTGAGCGGCTCAGCTACGTCCCTGTGCACCAGAAATGGTTCTGACAAAAGGTTTCCCCGATCCGACTGCGGACGCGAGTCGATCCACTCCACCAGATGTGCCTGAGTGCTGCCAGTTAGATAACTTTCGCTGTTGAGAAGATTTTGCATAGACGTGTTTATACCTGCGCGGCCTCCCATAAGTAAAGGGGCATTTAGGCTTGGTCCAGCTTATCACTGCATGGAGATCAACAAATCTACCCTGTTGACGCGCTTTGCCATAAACTGCCTGTCGGGATTGAAATCGGCGAATTTGACCACATCTCATCAATCATAGGTCACACGACCAACAACCAAGTCATAGAGGTGATGCAAGTGTTACGGATCGGATTATTTCTTCTTACGAATTTGGCAATTATTGTCGTTGCCAGCATCTCGTTAAGCCTTTTGGGCGTCAATAGCATACTCGCCAATAATGGCGTCGACCTGAACCTGCAGTCGCTGCTGATATTCTGTGCAGTATTCGGTTTTGCCGGGTCGTTTATATCACTGCTGCTGTCCAAGTTTATGGCCAAGATGTCGACAGGAACCAAGATTATCCAGCACCCCGAAAGCGCCGATGAACGCTGGCTGGTCGAAACTGTGGCTGAACTGGCCAAAAAAGCCGGTATCGGTATGCCCGAGGTCGGTATCTTCCCGGCCCAACAGTCCAATGCCTTCGCCACTGGCTGGAATCGCAACAATGCCCTGGTCGCGGTGAGTGCCGGACTCTTACAACGCTTTGACCGTGAACAGGCCCGCGCCGTGCTAGCTCATGAAATCGGCCACGTCGCCAACGGTGACATGATTACCCTGAGCCTCATCCAAGGTGTCATAAATACCTTTGTGATGTTCTTCGCCCGCCTGATCGGATTCTTTGTCGATCGTGTGATACTGAAAAATGAGCGCGGCCTCGGGCTCGGCTACTGGATTACCACTATTGTCGCAGAGATCTTTCTCGGCATTCTCGCATCGACTATCGTGATGTGGTTTTCGCGACAGCGGGAATTTAGTGCCGACGCTGCCGGCGCCTCTCTGGCTGGACGTGGCGCAATGATCAGCGCCCTACAAAAACTGCAGCAAGAGACGGCAAGTCATGTGGAGAACCAGATGCCCGACACCCTCACCGCGTTTGGAATTTCGTCGGGATGGAAACAACGGCCTTCGCGACTATTTATGACCCATCCACCCCTGGAAGAGCGCATCGAGGCGCTGCGTTTTGGATAATGACAACGCGTCAGAACGCAGCCACGTAGAGCGAGATTACTTTCTTTGTCGACTCAGTGATCTGAGTGAACGACAGACTCTTGAACTGGATATTAACGAACGTCAGCTTTTCGCTATTCGCCAGAACGATCAGCTCTATGCCTACTGGAACAGCTGCCCGCATATGGGTATTCCACTTAACTGGATGCCGGGAAAATTCCTCGATCTCGACGGTGAACTGCTGCAGTGCTCAGCCCATGGGGCACTGTTCCAGATAGAGAGCGGAGAATGTATTGGCGGACCCTGTGTCGGCGACGAGCTCTCAGCCATTGCGTTAAAGCAGGAGGGCGATCAGTATTTTATCGCCGCCGGTCAGCCACTGCCCGCCCCTCTGGTCAATCTGCGGGCCGCCGCGCTGAGAGATCTGGATTAACTACACCAGCGCTAAACAATCATTTTCAATGGCCGTATTAGGCTAATACTGTGTTCACTTAGATCCGCCTGCCAAGCCAGCACCTCAACACCCTGTGCGATCGCCATGTTGAGTGTCTGTGCATAGGTTGGGTCGATATCAGCCGCCACAGAAACCTCCTCAACACCCGATAACTGCACACAAAAAAACAATACCGCCCGGTGGCCAGCGGCAACCATGGCGATTAATTCACGCAAGTGCTTACTACCACGGGACGTTACCGCATCGGGAAACTGTGCCCGGCCGTTGCCGCAATCGAGCGTGACATTTTTGACTTCCACATAGCAGCACCCGCTCTCGCCTTCGAGCAGTAGGTCAATACGGCTTTTTTCATCACCATAGCGAACCTCACTGCGGATGACCTCATAACCGCGTAACTCGGGAACAAGATCCGCTTCAATAGCCTCTCTAACCAAATGGTTGGGCCGCGCTGTATTGACCCCGGCGAGATTGCCAAATGCACTGGTGACAATTTCCAGGGTTCCCGCCAGTTTGCGTTTCGGATTATCCGACAGTGAATACCAGCAGGGCGATTCAGATTGCTGGCAGTGCTTCATTGACCCTGTATTCGGACAGTGGATTGTTATGGTCTCACCCTGCGCAGTGCGGATATCGACGAAGAAACGCTTGTAGCGCTTGATAAATAAGCCGGGCAGTAATCCGGGAACGATCTTCATAGCAGGCCTGTTACGGTTAGCGACTTTGACTGGCAATATTAACCGTTTATGTTATGAATAGAAGATGCAAAGAATATTCACGTGGCAATCAATGGATACACTAAGCGCCATGATCGGTGCAGCGGCGCAATTACTGACCCAATTCAGGTAAAAAAAGGCAAATTTCACTTGAAAATCAGACGCAAAATCTCTATAAACGCACGTCCTTTAATTTGGGCTCTGAAATTTAACTCTGGACTTTAGAGATGGCTACAGCAAAGACAACATCAAAGTCTGCTTCAAAAGCAGATGCCGGCGGATCAAAGACGCTTCACGGTCTCTCTCCCTACGTGGAGAAGAAAAATGAAGAGTACATGAACGAAAAACAGCGTGCACATTTCAAAGAGATCCTTAAGGCTTGGCGTAGTGAATTGATGGAAGAAGTCGATCGCACCGTCATGCACATGAAAGATGAAGCGGCAAACTTTCCCGATCCCGCCGACCGCGCCACTCAGGAAGAAGAGTTTAGCCTGGAGCTGCGTACCCGCGACCGTGAACGCAAATTGATCAAAAAAATTGACAAGACACTGGTGCGTGTTGAAGAAGATGACTACGGTTTCTGTGATCAGTGCGGTATCGAGATTGGCATTCGCAGACTTGAAGCACGTCCAACAGCGGACCTATGCGTCGACTGCAAAACCCTCGACGAAATCAAAGAAAAGCAGATCACCGGCGGCTAACAAGTCGTCGCCGGCTGCTCGATTCTGCTTTTTCTCCGCGTTAATATCTGTACCAGCAGACGCTGATTAAGCTATGGCATCTTCAGCTTATATCGGTCGCTTTGCACCCTCACCCACCGGCCCACTTCATTTCGGCTCACTTGTCTGTGCCCTTGCCAGTTTTCTCGACGCTCGACATCACCACGGACAGTGGCTGGTGCGCATTGAAGATATAGATCCGCCCCGAGAAATACCCGGCGCGACGCACAGCATCCTGAATCAGCTCGAGTCCCATGGTCTGCACTGGGATGGCGAACTGCTTTATCAAAGTCAGCGCAGCCATGCCTATAACGAGGCGCTGGAACAGTTGCAGCAAACCGGCCTCCTGTTTAGCTGTGACTGCAACCGCCAGCGCATCGCCGAACTCGGGGGCATCTATGATGGCTGCTGTCGCACACGCCAGAGTGTCACGGAAGCCGCTCTTCGGCTGCAAGTGCCGGATGCTCAAAACGGGCGCATCGTATTCGATGATTTGATTATGGGGCGCTATGAGCAAAATCTATGTTGCGATGTCGGCGACTTTGTCGTCAAACGTCGAGATGGTCTTATTTCCTATCAGCTTGCAGTGACTGTCGACGATCAGTTTCAAGGCATCAGCCATATTGTCCGCGGCGCAGACCTGCTCGACTCAACGCCCAGACAACTCTATCTCCAACACTGCCTCAGCTATCACCACAGTCAGTCCGTTACGGAGGCAATCCACTATGCCCATTTACCACTGGCAACCAATGCCGAAGGGCAAAAGCTGAGCAAACAGAATCACGCAGCCGCGCTGCCCTCCGGCAGTGAGGTGGACAGCCTGTGGTTCGCCCTTGACTGGCTGCGACAGGCGCCTCCCGAAGACTTGCGCAGCGAGAGCGTGGCAACACTGCTCGGCTGGGCAATCGACAACTGGGTCCTCGGTAACATTCCCGCCCAAATGGCTCTGCCTGCCGGTCAAGACGTTTAACTATCAATCTAAGCTAGGCTAACTAACATCGCTTAATCGCCCAGGAGTTTGCTTTGCCAGGCCAGCTTGCATACCATCGCCGAAACCTTCTACGTTCGCCAGGCGACGAGTTCCAATATGCTTAACTATCGATTGGTTGCAGTTCTAATATTTCTCAGTAGCGTGGTCGTGCCGCTGGCATCAAAGTGGGCCATAGAACCTCAAGGCAGCTGGTTTAGACCGTTTGTGGTCTGGGCGCTAATTGTTTTCGCAAGCTATATTTTACAGCGCCACAGGAAAATCAATGAGTCTTGATATCGCCATAATCGCCGTCGGCGTTGTGCTTGTCGCCGCCATCAGCTCATACCTGCTTGCCACCTTCGGTGGTGCCATCAGTCAAAACGTAATTTTACCATTAGCACTGTTCGCCGGAACGGGCTCACTGCTGGCCACAGGCACCATCGAAATGGCCGGTCGCTATGGTTTCAGCACATTGCTGGCACTGTTCGCCTTCACCATGGTATTCATTTTCTCACCGCTGATTTTTTACCCCATTCGCCGGCTCAACGAGATTATCCGCTTTGCATCACTGGTAGATTTCCTGACGTTTCGCTTTCGTGGTAAAGCGGTCGCCACTATTGCCTGCAGCTGTCTGATTATTGCAACCATCCCGCTTTTTCTGGCGCAGTTGCTGGCACTGAGCTCGCTGCATGAGTTTCTCTTGAATGACTACGAATGGTTGTTTGGGACAATCCTTGCATCGATCATTGTCTTGATTAACTGGCGCACAATCGAACTCGGTGTCGCCCAGACTCTGCGCTGGATTATGGCCGCTGCCGGATTCTTGCTGCTGCTAGCCCTGACGATGGCTGCGCTGGTGTCAGTCAACTCGATCTTTGGTGGCATCGCGGAAATGAACCAATGGGTTGTCGACAGTGGGCAGAGAGTTATCGTTCAGCGCATGGATTCATCCTACAGCCTGTTTATTATTTTTCTCGCTGCCAGTTTTGCGCTGCCAGTCAATTTTAGTATCGTTATCTCGGAATACATTTCTGATCACCAAGCCGGCATTAGCGCATGGGCTTATCCACTGGTCATGCTATTGGCCAGTATTCCTATTTTCCCACTGCTGTGGTCCGGTCTCGCAGTACAATCCTCCTCACCTCTGCAGGACTACCTGTTCGCTATCCCTGCATTAACACAGCACCCAGTCGTCGCCGGACTCGGCGCAGCGAGCATCATTCTGGTGGCCATTGCGCTGCTGTGTAATCTGTCGATTATGCTCGCGAGAATGGTGGTCAACAGTCTTATCCTGCCGACAAAGGCACTGCAGCAGCAACCGCAATTAAACCGCTGGATCAACCGCTACTTAATTCTAATCTCCAGCGCGCTGATTATCGGTTGCCTGCTACTCAGCCAGATTGTCAAAGGTCGCAGCATTACCGATCTCTATCTGGTTGGCTTTGCCGGACTCGCGCAACTTACTCCCGGCATGCTGGCTTCTATCTACCTGCCAAGAATAAGCCGCAGCGGATTTATTGTCGGGCTCCTTGGAGGGCTGTCGCTGTGGCTGGTGACTCTAGCGCTCCCTCTGCTATTTGGTGACTGGAGCTGGTCTGTTCCCGGCAGCGACATCGAGTTGGTATTTGGCATGGAAAACTGGGAAACCTGGGCATTCGAGGCACTGATGGTCAATATGGTGCTGGCGATCCTGATCTCAACACTGACCACCATGGATACCGAGCAGCAATCGTTTGCCAGACTGTGCATGGTAGACAACATCTATATTCCCGCTCGTGTCCAGCTCAGCCACAGTTCGGTAATGCAGATGCGTGATAGCCTGCGTCTGACGCTTGGCAGCGAAGCAGATGCAGAGATTGAACTAGCGCTACAGCGCCTCAATCTCGATTACAATGAGACTCGACCCGCAGCACTGCGCAAACTGCGCGACAATCTCAACTCTTCTCTAACCCTTCGTTATGGTGTTTTGGCCGCCTACCGAATTATGGAGGAATCACTACCGCTGCTGACTCCACAAAATCAAGAACCGGACGATATCTATCAGATTGAATCGGTTCTTGCGATTCAGGGCGATCGCCTTACCGGTATTGCCAGTGAACTGAATAAACTCCGCGTCCACCACCGGGAAATTCTCGACAATCTACCAATTGGTATTGCATCGCTGGGTCAGGGCGGCGAGATTCTTAAATGGAACAGTACCATGGCAAGCTATACCGGCATTGCCGGTGATATCGCCAACGGCAGCCTGATCAGTGATCTGCCCGACCCCTGGCATCCGGCAATCACCGACTTCTTGGCGGCAGCGGAAAATAGCGCAGATAATCTGCGCCTGGAGCTGGATGGACATACACGCTGGTTCAGCCTGCAAAAATCCGCTGCGACAAGCAGCGATGATGATTTAATGCTACTGGTCGAAGATAAGACCAACGCCGTTCTCTTGGCGCACAACACCATCAACAACGAACGCCTCGCCTCAGTTGGACGACTGGCCGCCGGGGTCGCCCATGAGATCGGCAATCCGGTTACCGGGATTGCCTGCATTGCACAGAACCTGCAACACGAAAGTGATGCCGGGGAAATTGAAAATTCGCTGGATCTGATTCTTTCACAGACTGACCGCATCAATGTAATCGTGCAGTCACTGATTAATTTCTCCCGCGGTGACAAGGCCTACCACAATGAGCTGCAACCGGTTTCTGTGCGCGCTGCAGCGGAAGAGGCTATCCAGTTACTGAGCCTGACCAAACCTCAATCCAGAGAACAGTTTGTCTGCCAACTGCAAGACGATATCAAGATCAGCAGTGACCGCCGCCAGCTGGTACAGGTTTTTATTAACCTGCTGAGCAATGCCCGTGACGCCTCCAGCGATGACAGCCCAATTGAAATCAGCTGCCAACGTCAGGGCGAGCAACTCAAAATAATGATCAGCGATCAGGGCAGCGGGCTTCCCGACACGGTAGAGGGTCGGCTGTTTGAACCCTTTGTCACTTCAAAAGAACCGGGTGAAGGAACCGGGCTCGGGCTCTGGGTGGTATTTAATCTGGTAAAGAACCTCGGTGGTGAAATTACGCTCTCGAGCCCAGCCATCAACAGTGACCGTGGCACCACCGCGGCACTATTATTCAGCCTGCACAGGGAATAATCCTCTGCCGCAACTTGTGCCCGACCAGCATCAGGGTAACAATACAAGACACCTACAGATTTGCACAAAACACTCATGAACAAAGCCATTCCCAGCGAACGCATCCTGATTATTGAAGACGAAGAGATTATCCGCACCTCGCTGCGCAAGCTTCTCGAGCGACACGACTACGTTGTCAGTGATGCGGTCAGCATCAAGGCGGCGCGGGAAAATTTTAATATCAACGACTTTGCCCTGATTATCAGCGACCTGCGCCTGCCAGGACAGCCGGGAACTGATTTGATCAAACTGGCAGACCCGGCGCCGGTATTGATTATGACTAGTTACGCCAGTCTGCGCTCAGCAGTGGACACCATGCGTCAGGGAGCTGTTGACTATATATCCAAGCCTTTTGATCACGACGAGATGATGGCGTCAATTCGCCGCATTCTGCAAAGCACGCAAAAAAATACCTCAAAGGCACTGACTCTGGACGATATTGCACTGCTCGGTTCAAGTGAGGCGATTAAAAAAGTCACTCGCCTGATAGCCAAGGTCGCTCACTCTGATCTACCCATATTGATAACAGGTGAAACCGGCAGCGGTAAATCCGCCGTAGCCACAGCCATAGGCAAAGCGAGACAACCAGGCAACCCTGAGCTGATCAAGATCGACTGCGCCGGCTTAAAAGAACATCAGCTGGTCAGCCGACTGCAGGAGAGTGAATCCGGCGCCGTGGTGTTTATCAACAACATCGCCGAACTGGAGCTGTCTCTGCAGCCCCTTTTGCTGCGTGAACTTCACCTTGGCAAGCACTATTTTATTTGCTCCTCCGATCAGGATCTGGAACGGCTCTGTCGGATCAATCGCTTCCGCAAGGATCTCTATTATCACATCAACGTTGTCAGCATAGCAGTGCCACCGTTGCGCCAGCGCGGCGAGGATCTATTGACTATCTCCGAGACCATTCTCAACGGCAGTGATAACAGTCCTGAGCTGAGCAGAGAAGGTCGCCAGGCACTGCTCGACTATCAGTGGCCGGGCAATGTGCTGCAACTGAAAAATGTCTTACAGCAGGCAATTGTTCTGACATCCCCTGGGCAGCCTATTGATACCGAACAACTCGGTCTGAATGAAGGTCCGCTACAGGTATCCGGAGAGCTGACGCCCTCTGCCAGCGCGCCCCAGAGATCGTCTGATGACGCCCCGGCGGGATTATCACTAGAGGATTACTTCACCCGTTTTGTTCTCGAGAACCAAGAAAATATGAGCGAAACCGACCTCGCAAAAAAACTCGGTATCAGCCGCAAGTCGCTCTGGGAGCGGCGCAACAAGTTGGGCATCAGCCGAAAAAGGGGTGATGACCAGATCGACAATTAATCCTCTTGTCGGCACGATTGAAAATACCCAAACTGTTTGTACCCTGCCATTAGAAGGTAAGGTGCACCAGACCAATGGACCCATTCGCGGATGCTTTAGTCTCCCGCCAACATCCTTCCTCTGATAAACTCTCGGTTCTATTAATAACCCAATCGGCAAATCCTTAATGCTGGAACGCATAACCAGGTTTTTTACACGCGAGAGCGCACACTCTGATCCTCAAGAAGTCCAGATCTACGAGGACGGCGAACATCCACTCTCTCCCGACATGATCAATCGCGATGCATACAAAGTCGTCGATGTACTGCAAAGAGCAGGATTTGAAGCCTACGTCGTCGGCGGTTGCGTACGCGATCTTCTGATCGGCTTGAAACCCAAAGATTTTGATGTCGCCACCAGTGCCAAGCCCGGGGAAATCAAAGAGCTGTTTCGGCGCGCTCGTATTATCGGGCGTCGCTTTCAAATTGTGCATGTGCAGTTCAGTCGCGAAATTATCGAAGTGACAACCTTTAGATCCAATACCAGCCAGACCGCCGGTAAAAACCATCGTCAGCAGACCGACAGCGGCATGCTGACGCGGGACAATGTGTTTGGCACCGTGGAGGAAGATGCCTCGCGTCGCGACCTAACCGTCAATGCGCTGTACTACGACCCGGGCGATAACAGCATCCATGATTTCACTAACGGGCTCGATGATATCGATGACAAGATCATTCGTATTATCGGCGACCCGGAGACCCGATTCCGGGAAGATCCAGTACGACTTCTGCGTGTCGCGCGTTTTGCCGCGAAACTCGGCTTTGATATCGAGTCGCATACCGCAAACCCTATGAAACAGCGTGCCGCTGACCTGCAACAGGTATCTCCACCCAGACTGTTCGACGAAACCCTGAAACTGTTTATGAGTGGACAAGCACTGGATACATTTAATCTGCTGCTCGAATACAAACTTTTCGATTTTATTGTTCCCCAGCTAGCACCGATGCTTAATGATCGCCAGGGAATACCTATCAAACTGGTCTCTCAAGCGCTGATCAACACTGATAAGCGTATTCAGGCCTCGCAGCATGTAACACCGGCATTTGTCTACGCCGCCCTGCTCTGGCCGGTCGTGCAAAAACTGGCCAAAAATTACGAAAAGCAAGGCAGCTCACCACCCTATGCGCTGAGCAAGGCCGCCGGTGAGGTTATTCTCAAACAGATTCCGGTTACCGCTATTCCGAAACGCTTTACCATACCCATGCGTGAGATCTGGGATCTGCAGCTACATCTGCGACGCCGCGGCGGCAATCGGGCCAAACGCCTGCTCGAGCATCCGCGCTTTAGAGCAGCCTACGATTTTGTTTTGCTGCGCGAAGAGTCAGGCGAGGATCTAGAAGGGCTCGGTGAGTGGTGGTCAGCTTATCAGCAAGCCAATGCCGAAAGCCGTGAAGAGATGGCCGATCAGGTTGCTGCCACTGAGCGCCGGCCGAGAAAAAACCGTCGTCGACGCGGCGGCAAGCCAGCTGCAAATCCGGAGAGCTGATGGCTGACGCTTACATTGCTCTCGGTAGCAACCTGGACAATCCCCATGAACAGCTAGACCGCGCGCTTGAGAGCCTGGCGCAACACGCCGCAATTGAGTTAATTGCGGTTTCAAGCCGCTACCAAACCCCACCAATTGGACCGCAGCAGCCAGACTTCATCAATGCCGCAGCACAGCTCCGAACAACCTTAACTCCCATTATGCTGCTCGATGCCTTGCAGGATATAGAGCAGCAGCAAAAACGACGACGCAGCGTTCACTGGGGACCGCGAACACTGGATTTGGATATTCTGCTCTACGACAATCTGGTACTGGATAGCAAACGCCTTAGCATTCCCCACAAGCTGATGACTGAGCGCGCTTTTGTACTGGTGCCACTGGCAGATATTGGTGCTGACCTAACACTACCGGCCGGAGAAACTGTGGCGCAACTCTTGGCAAACTGCTCGCAGCAAGGTATTGTCAAACTCGAATACGGCACGTAATCAGTCAGCTATTAACCGCCCAAAAAAGCGCCCTGTTTTCGGAGAGCGATGTGGAACAAACTATTCTCAGTGAATTTAATCTCGATCTATCCAAATTTTCGATCCCGCAATACATTGCCATAGAAGGCCCCATTGGTATCGGCAAAACCACATTAGCCAAACGTCTCGCACACTCATTCAATTACGAAACTCTGCTTGAAGATGCAGAAGAAAACCCTTTCCTGGCGCGCTTCTATCAAGATCGTCGTGGCAATGCACTGCCAACCCAGCTGTTTTTTCTGTTTCAGCGCATGCGTAAATTACAGGACCTGCGTCAGGGTGATATTTTCCAGCCGATAAGAATTTCTGACTTCCTGATTGAAAAGGATCCACTGTTTGCCAAAATCACACTCGACGATGATGAGTACCGTCTCTACCAGACCGTTTACGACAGCATTATTACCGACCTGCCAAAACCGGACCTAGTCGTCTACCTGCAGGCTTCCACTGAAACACTCTATGACCGCGTCAAACTGCGCGGACTGCCAACCGAACAAGCCATCGAACAGAGTTATCTTCAACAGCTCAACGATGCTTATACACAGTTCTTTTACTATTACGACGAGACACCATTGCTAATCGTGAACACCGAGGCAATCAACCTTGCCAAAGGAGAGCGCGACTACCACAATCTGGTCGAATATATGCTGCAAATCAGTTCCGGACGGCATTACTACAATCCTCACTCACTGCAATAAAAGCCGGTTATAATCGCATCGATTATCGCAACGTCCTGTAGCGCAAGTCACAGCGCCACTCAGGGCGGTCACCGAGGTGAAAGAAATATTATGAAAACCACTACCATCAGCAGCCTAACTGCAATGAAAGCCAACGGCGACAAGTTTGCTGTGCTCACAGCCTATGACTTCACGTTTTCCAAACTGATTGAAAATGCCGAAATCGAAGTAGTCCTGGTGGGTGATTCACTGGGCAATGTCATTCAGGGCCGCGACAGCACCATTCCCGTCACTGTCGACGAAATGGCGTACCACACTGCTGCCGTCAAGCGCGGCAATAATCGCGCACTGCTCATTACCGATATGCCGTTTATGTCTTATGCCACAGAGGCACAGGCACTGGATAATGCCGCAATATTAATGCAAGCCGGCGCACAGATGGTCAAACTCGAAGGTGGCGCCTGGCTAGCCGATAGCGTGCAACTGCTCAGCGAGCGTGGCATTCCTGTCTGCGGCCATGTCGGCCTGACCCCTCAATCCGTGCACAAGCTTGGCGGCTACAAGGTCCAGGGAAAGGAAGAGCAAGCGGCGGAGCAGATGATTGCCGACGCCCAGGCCCTTGAAGCAGCGGGTGCCGAGCTGATCGTGGTCGAGTGCGTACCCTCTGCGCTGGGCAAGCAGCTCTCAGAATCGCTGCATATTCCAGTGATCGGCATAGGCGCAGGACCGGACACCGACGCCCAGGTGCTGGTACTCCACGATATGCTGGGCATCTCACAGCGCCTGCCACGTTTTTCAAAGAATTTCCTCGCCGAACAGGGCAGCATTCAAGATGCGATCAACGCCTATGGCGAAGCGGTGCGCAGAGGTACATTCCCAACGGCGGAACACTGCTTTAAATAACAACTCCGAAAAAATTACCACCGATAAAAACGAGAACAAACCACCATGACAAAACAATCAATCTACGACTTCAGTGTTGCCGACAGCAGCGGCAACCCTGTTTCACTGCAGGACTACCGCGACCAAGTGTTACTGATCGTCAATACCGCCAGCAAATGTGGCTTTACCCCACAGTATGCTCAACTCCAGGAATTACATGATCAATACAGTGCTCGCGGCCTAACGATATTGGCCCTGCCCTGTAATCAGTTTGGCGCGCAGGAGCCAGGCTCCAATGCCGAGGTGCAGGAATTTTGTCAGCTCAATTATGGTGTCAGCTTTCCGGTAATGGGCAAGATCGATGTAAACGGCAGCCAGCAGCACGCCCTCTACAGCTATCTGAAAGGTCAGGCGGGCGGCGTTTTCAACAGTAATATCAAATGGAATTTCACCAAGTTTCTGGTCGATCGCCAGGGCCAAGTGGTCAAGCGCTACGCGCCGATTCGCAAACCCAATGCCATTGCAGCGGACATCGAGAAGCTGCTCTAAGGCATCTCCTCACTTATCTGTTGGCGTTTATGCAGAGGATTATTTTCGCTCGTTGAGCTGGGCGAAATAAATTTTTGCCGCCTGATTGACCTTTGGCGCCAACACCAGCGTTGAAATCATGGTCGGTATCGCCATGGTTGCGTATGCGCCCAGCATCAAACCATTGACGATATTCATTGACACCACCGCACCCACCACAATCAATCCGACAAACACCGGGGTATAGTAGTGCTCGCGCTCGGCACCGAGCAAAAAGCCTGCACTCTTAACACCGTAAAACCACATACTAATCATGGTGCTAAAACTCAGCATGCCGACCATGATGAGTAGCAGATAGATACCAGTGACCGGAAACACCTGCTCAATGGCACGCGCTGTTAGCGACACACCCTCAAGTCCGGCATCGGTCTGCCAGACACCGGTGAGCAGAATAATCAGCGCGGTGCAGGTGCAGACAATCAATGTATCGACCACCGGGCCAACCATCGCCACAATCCCTTCTCGAATAGGCTGAGTCGTTTTCGCCGCCCCGTGGGCCATTGACTCTGTCCCGATACCGGCCTCATTGGAGAATGCACCGCGGCGCACACCAAGCAAAATAACGGCGCCCACGGAACCACCGGCTGCCGCTTCACCCGTGAAGGCATCGCTGATAATCAACCAAAAGACAGCCGGAATATCACTGCTGTAGGTCCACAGAACCACTGCCGTCATCGCCAGATAGAGAATTACCATGGTTGGCACCAGGCGCACAGTTAATCTGCCGATGCGCTCAATGCGCCCCTTCACCACCAATATGACTAGTGTGGCGACAGTGGCACTGGCAAAAAAATCAAACTTGAAATGGTCTTCACTGGTCGCCCAACCGGAGGGGATCGCCACGCTGTCGCGCAGCAATTGAATAAACTGGTTGGCCTGAAAAATAGGCAATGCGCCAATCATACAGGCCGCTGCAAACAGCGCCGCCAGCGGATACCAGCGTTTACCCATGCCCTGCATAATCACGTACATGGGCCCACCACGCAGCACACCGAGAGAATCATGCCCGCGGAACATCACCGCCAGAGAAGCGGTGTAAAATTTGGTCGCGACGCCGACAATAGCAGTCACCCACATCCAGAATATTGCCCCTGGGCCGCCAATGCTAATCGCAATCGCCACGCCGGCAATATTACCCAAACCCAGGGTGCCAGACAGCGCCGTCGACAACGCCTGCGAATGAGGAATGTGACCAGGATCGTTGGGGTCAGTGTACTTGCCGCGGAGCAGATCAATGGCATGACCAAAGTAGCGGTAGGGCTGAAACCGTGAATGAACCATAAAAAACAGCCCTCCACCGACCAGCAGAACCACCAATGGTGTGCTCCACATAAAGTCCGCCCAGGCGTTGAAAATATCTTCGATTTGTTTAAGGCTGATATCAGTCATAATTTTTATAGTTCTTTTTATCTTGCAGCACGGAAATTAAGGTAGACAATACGCGCAGTCACGGGGAATCGGCTCAAGACTTTTTGGGCTTTACGTAAAGAACCAGACTGTGACCAACCAACTGATAACCATGCTGTGCCGCAATTCGCTCCTGTAGCGCTTCAATCTCAGCGTCGTGGAATTCGACAACCGTACTGGTTTCGGTGCAGACCATATGATCGTGATGCTCACCTCGATCAATCTCGTAAATAGCCGGGCCATTATCAAAATTATGTCGCTCAACCAGACCGGCGGCCTCAAACTGAGTCAGTACACGATAGACTGTGGCAATACCCACATCGCCATCCGAATCGCGCAACGCCTGATAAATATCTTCGGCTGTCATATGGCGATCATCGCAGTTCTCAAGGATCTGCAGAATCTTTACCCGCGGCAATGTTACCTTAAGGCCGGCTTTTTTTAGCTCTTGATCTTCCAGAGTCATGGATAACCCTTCTCTATGCTGGTCGCTTTGGGTATTATCCCCGTTCGCACAACCAACGGGAACCCCACACATGCGAATAGTTCTGATTTGCCTGATAAGTTTATCGCTACTTGGCACCGGCTGCAGCTTGCCACAATTCCCGAGCGTGCATAAAGTCGATATACAGCAGGGCAATATTGTCGATCAGGAAATGATCGATAAACTGCGTCCGGGTATGACCAAATCACAGGTGCGCTTTGTACTTGGCACCCCTCTGGTGGCAGATACCTTTAACCAGTCACGCTGGGATTATTACTACAGCCGCAAGACACCTGATGGCAAAGTCACTCAGGAGCAGGTCACTATCTTTTTCGACGCCGAAGATAAACTCGAGCGGATGACCGGTGACTACCTGCCCAGCACCGCAGTGCCTGGTTCAGCGAACTAGCTATCCGTCTGCTCTGACAACGTTATGGCTGGGCGTCAGCATCCAGCTGTTGTTTCTTGATTTTTGCCTCTTCCGCGCGGCGCCGGCGCACCTCTTTCGGGTCCACGATTAACGGCCGATAGATCTCCACCCGATCGCGCTCCTGCAGCTGATAGTCCTTCGGCTCAGGTAAACCCTTGGTGCCCAGCACCTGAGAAAAAATACCCATCTGGCAACTGGCCACGTCGATTTCCGGAAAGCTCTGCACAATACCGGACTGCTCTACGGCCTGCAGGGCTGTTGTTCCCTCGACTACTTTCAATTCGATTAATTTCTGTTTCTGCGGCAATGCATAAGCCACTTCAACCACAATCATTTTATTGTCCGTCATTACTCTTCCCATATACCTGATCAGCGCGGCGACAGAGCGAATCGACCAGATCATTTGCCATGGCGGCAAACAACCTGGATGCTCCCAAACTCATTGCCACACTGTTAAATTCGAATTCCAGATCGAGGCTCACCTTGCAGGCCTCAGCATTCAACGCTTTGAAGTTCCAGATACCACGCAACGACTTAAATGGTCCATCTTCAAGGCTCATTTCAATACTGGTCGGCGCAGTCAATCTATTGCGCGTCATAAAACTGGTTTTAACCCCGGCTTTTTTCAAATCGAGCCGCGCCACCATAACCTGATCACTGTGCTCAAATACTTGCGTTCCCTGACAACCGTCCATAAACAACGGGTAACTAGCAACGTCATTGACCAGGTCAAACATTGCCTGATCGGAGTGCATCACCAGTGCCGAGCGCTGTACCTTGTTCAAATGGACCTCATTTTAAACCGCATATTCCCTGCAAACTCAGGAGAAGAACTTGTCATAAATACCCATTACAAAGACCGCGACAATAGCCGCTGGTGCCAGATAGCGCAGCGCCAGACGCCAGATTTTCATCATCAGAGCCGAGGTGCCCTGCATTTCATCATCGACAAAACGCTCCTTCATGACAAAACCGACAAACAGCGCGATCAATAGTCCGGATAACGGCAACATAACATTGGAGGTGAGAAAGTCTAAAAAATCGAAAAAGGTAAAGCCAGCAACAGTCGACTCAGCCCAGATATTAAACGAAAAAACACTGCCCAAACCCAACACCCAGATACTAACGGCGATCAGAAGATTGGCCTGTAAGCGCGTCATATTTTTAGCCTCGATCAACCAGGCAACACCGGGCTCCAGCAATGAGATAGCCGAGCTCCAGGCGGCAATGGTGACCAGCACAAAGAACACTGAGCCAATCAGTAGACCACCCGGCATATTGCCAAAGGCAACCGGCAGACTAATAAACATTAAACCCGGCCCGGCGCTGGGCTCAATTCCCGGCGTGGCAAACACAATCGAGAAAATCACCAGACCAGAAATAATCGCCACCAGACTATCAAAGAAGGCGACTGTTAAAATGGTTTTGCCGATATTGGCGCTCTGCGGCATGTAGGCACCATAGGCCATAATTGCACCCATCCCGATGCTCAGTGTAAAGAACGCCTGCCCCATCGCTTCAAGCACACCGCGCCCGGTCAAGGCACCAAAGTCGACATTAAAGAGAAAATCCCAGCCGGCTGCAAAATTGCCGCGAACAATGCTGAACCCGAGCAGGATCAACAACATGATAAACAGCAGTGGCATCAATATTTCTACCGCTATACCGAGGCCCTTTTTAACGCCACCAACCACCACACCAACACAGAGCACCAAAAACAGAGTCTGCCAAAATATAAGCCGTGCGGGATCCGCCAGCAGCGCGCCAAAAACACCGGCCGCAGTTTCGCCAGTTGCACCACTCAACTCACCGGATGCCATGGCAAAAATATAATCCAGCGCCCAACCCGCAATCACTGCATAAAACGAGATAATCAACAGGCCTGCCACCACACCCAGCCAGCCGAGATAGCGCCAAGAGGAATTGACATTGCTCTCCGCAACCAGCTCGCGCATCGCATTGATTGGACTTTGGCGACCACGGCGGCCGATCGCTACCTCAGCCATCATCACCGGCACGCCAATTAATAAAATACAGCCAATATAGGCGAGCACAAAAGCACCGCCACCATTGTTACCGGCCACATAAGGAAACTTCCACATATTGCCGAGCCCAACAGCTGACCCTGTTGCAGCCATAATAAACGTCCAGCGACTGGCCCAGGTGCCGTGCATTCCTTTTTGTTGTAAGCCCATAATGTACTCCTCAAACTGATCTCGAATTGTAACGCCATCCTCAGGGCGATCCTAATGAAAAAGCGCGTGATAGCACCGCTTTTACTTATCATAAACTGGCCAGCCGGCGTATAATCGCGGCATGACGAAAAAGAAACCCAAAGCCCAATCCAATACCATCGCCCTGAACAAAAAGGCGAAGCACAACTATTTTCTCGAAGATAAATTTGAGGCCGGAATTTCCCTCATGGGTTGGGAAGTCAAAAGTCTGCGCGAGGGAAAGGTCAACCTGACCGACACCTATGTGTTGCTGCAGAATGGCGAAGCCTGGTTGATCGGCACCAACATCACGCCGCTGGCGACAGCCTCAACCCACTATGTTGCCGAGCCGATTCGCTCACGCAAGCTGCTGCTCAACCGCCGCGAACTCGACAAGCTCGAAGCCGGCGTTAACCAAAAAGGTCACACCTGCGTCTGCACAGCAATGTACTGGAAGAGTCATCTGGTCAAATGCGAAATTGCGCTGGCCAAAGGCAAGGCCGATTTCGATAAGCGCCATGACGAGAAAGAGCGCGATTGGGATCGCCAAAAACAACGGATTATGCGCCACTCAGCTTAGCGCCAACGCTCTCGACATGATCTCTCAGCCAATTACACCGTTCACCGCACCTTCCCTGATCAGGGAAGGCTTTAATCTGCTCTGGCATCCACAGCTTCGCTGGCTGGTTATGCTTCCCATTGCGATTAATATTTTACTTTTTGGCGCCGCGACCTGGTCGGCAGCGGCCTATCTCAGCAGCTGGCTCGACTGGCTAATCAACAGCGTACCCGACTGGCTACAGTGGCTGGTGTGGATTATCTGGCTATTATTTGGCCTGCTGACACTGGTCATCTATGGCTTCACCTTTACCCTGCTGGCGAACGTTATCGGCTCGCCCTTCTATGGCATTATCGCCGAGCGGGTTATTGCTATTGAGCGCGGCGACCCGCAACAAATTGCATCGACCAATGCGGCACTCTATGCCACCGCGTGGAGAAGTTTTCGGCGCGAACTGCAGATTATCCGCTATATGCTGCCGCGCACAATCGGCGTGACATTACTTACCCTGCTGGTTAGCTTCGTGCCACTGATCAATATTGTCGCACCACTGATAGCCGCCAGCTGGGCGGCCTGGCTGCTGGCGATCCAGTACCTCGACTATCCAGCAGACAGCAATCGATTAATGTTTGATCAGGTGATACAGAGAGCGAGTGAGCAGCGCGTGCTATCGCTGAGTTTTGGCTTGTCGGCCCTGGTCGCAGCGGCGATTCCTGTCGCCAACCTGCTCTTACTACCCGCCAGTGTGATAGGCGGCACGCTGCTGTGGCAGCGCGCGTTTGGTGATGCTAACCAGCACGTTATGCAACACTAACTGCAAAAGCTAGCGTCAACAACTAAGCGTCCTCTGCAAGCAGCGCCTCATCCGGCATAGTGCATGACAGTTTCATATCGAGGAGCTTTTCAATCGGCTCGAGCAAAACGGCATCATCTTCACAGGCAAAGCTGATCGAAGTGCCGGTTTGACCCGCACGGCCAGTGCGACCAATACGGTGAACGTAATCTTCCGGCTCTTCCGGCAAAGTAAAGTTGATCACATGGCTAACGCCATTGACATGAATGCCTCGACCGGCAACATCGGTGGCAACCATCACCTTTATGGCACCAGATTTAAACGCTTCTAGCGTTTTCATGCGCCTCGCCTGAGGCACGTCACCGGCAATCAGGCCAACTTTAAAGCCCTGCTTTTTGAGACGTTCGTAGAGTGTTCTGCAGATATCACGACGGTTGGCAAACACCATCACACTGTCAACATCGTCACTTCTGAGAATATTTTTCAGCAGTGCAAACTTCTCGCTGGCAGTGGTGATAAAGATTTTTTGCTCCACCGTATCGGTGGCGACACGCTCCGGTTCCATTTCCAGCTTCACAGGCTTGTCGGTCCACTGCTCGGAAAGGCGAATAATATCGTCGGTAAATGTGGCTGAAAAAAGCAAAGTTTGACGGTCTTCTTTACTCGGTGTTGCGCGCACCAGACGGCGTACTTGCGGAATAAAACCCATATCGAGCATACGATCGGCTTCATCGATCACCAGAATCTCAACCTGATCGAGATGGACATCTTTGTTGCTCGCAAAGTCCAGCAGACGTCCTGGGGTGCCAACCAGAATATCGCAGTGAGAGCGGTTTATTTTTTGCAGCTGTTTGGCGTAATCCATACCACCAACCAGTGTGTGCACCTTGAGGTCCGTGTGCTTGACCAATAGCTCGGCGTCTTCGCCAATCTGAACCGCCAGCTCGCGGGTGGGCGCCAAAATCAACGCTCGCGCTTCACCAATATAGCGTTCATCTTCAATCGGGTGCTTGATCAAGTCATTGATAATGCTGACCAGGAAAGCGGCTGTTTTACCGGTCCCGGTCTGCGCCTTGCCGACCATGTCGTGGCCGCGCAATGTGTGTGGCAGCGATGCGCCCTGAATCGGAGTACAGTACTCAAAGCCGGCACCTTGAATGCCTTGCATCAACGGCAGAGGCAGATCGAAATCGTGAAAGCGCGCCTTCCCTTCCTGAGCCTCAACGACAAACTGATCAATAGTCCAGCTCTTATCGTTCTTGGTAGCATTGCCGCGACCACGTCGTCGTGGGCCACGAGCAGGGGATTTTTTTGTTTCACTAGTGGGTGATGTAATTGGAGAGGCGTTAGATTCAGTCAAGATTGAGTACACATGTCAGTCGGTGGTTTTTCACCAGGTTCAATGCACGCCGCCGGTCCGACAATCGGTTGGTTCAAGCAGCCCGCACATATTAGCGCGCAGAGTGTAGCAGATTTGTCGGCCGCCGTTTGCTTTAATCATTGCGCCACGCGGGCTATCCCTGTAAAGGGGCGCAACCTCCTCGACAACCAGTAATCGAGACTAAACCAGCGCCCCCCCACCGGCAAACAAAAGTGCCAGCAGCATAATGAAGTAGGTGGCGGCAAATTCGATTCCGTTATTCAGAATAACAAACACCCCCTTTTCGGTCAGCCAGTTGTAGTTGCCGTGGCGCTGCAATATATTTCGCGCGGCAGCCAGGCGTTCACCCACTTGTGTGCTGTTTTCCAGACTTCTCTCGGCGGCTGGAACGCCCACCATGGCCAATACTTTTGCCGTGCTGGTATCGGGATCTCCCGGTGCGATTGCAAACCAGCCGTTGTCCCAGTGGCTGGTTCCAGCGGCAACAAGCATGGTCACCATCAGCGGAATGACAACCAATCTTGTAGCAAGACCAACGATCAGAGCCAGACCTCCCACCAGCTCAGCGCCGGCAGCGAGCAATACCATCATCGCCGGCAACGGCAAGCCCAATCCCCAATCAGGGTTGCCAAACCAGGCAACCATACTGTCCCAATTGGCGAACTTGTGCAGGCCGGCACCGATAAAAATGGGCGCCAGATACAAACGCAGTGCCAACGGCCCGAGCCAGTCGATGTAGCGTAATCTCTCAAGACAGAGTTCGTACCAGAAAATCAATCGATGCATCACCGTCACTCCTTTGATCTTGCCATTAGTTGTTTGCCACATTTTCTCTGCGGTAAATACTCTGCCGCGAATAAGAGTATAGCTAAGCCAAAAAATTTCGCCGTCAGCTTGTTCAGCCGTCGGATTCTTTTTAGCTCGCATTGCGCCAACCATTAAACGAGAATAACGACTTACTAGAATAAGATTTAAAGATGCCTGCAACGAAAGCCATAGACTCCACGTTTTCCAATAATGCCCGCCAGCTCTGGGCGCTCGCCGGCCCGTTGATATTGGGACAGGTGGCTGTGGTCGGCATGACAGTTACAGATATTTTTATGGCCGGTCAGGTAAGTGCTGATGATCTGGCCGCTGTGCAGTTGGGCGGGAGCATCTGGTCAATTATCAACCTTCTTGTTATCGGCATTATGATCGGCAACAGCCCACTGATCGGCAACCACTGGGGCGCGGGCAATCACCATCTGGTGCGCTTTCAATTTCAACAGTCGCTGTGGCTGGCGCTACCACTTGGCCTGATGGTGATCTGTGCCATAGTCGGCGGCATCGCGATACTCGGCCATCTGGATATTCCCGATCTGGTCTACGATATCGGTCGCCGCTATCTGCTCCCGTTTGTTATCACTGGCTTTATGTTTCCGGCATTTTTTGCCTTTCGCAGCGCCTTTGAAGGTATGGGTGATATACGTCCGGTAATGATTTTTAACGCCGCGGCATTTTTCCTCAACATCATTCTCGACTATGCCTTGGTGCTCGGTAAATTTGGCTTCCCCGCAATGGGCGGCGAAGGCGCCGGCTGGGCGACCGTGATTGTGATGACCTTCCTGCTGCTGTGCATGGCGGTTTATGCACAGCGCTCGCGAACCATGCGTAGATTGAAGCTGTACAGTGAATTTGCTCGCGCCAACGGCGCCGCTATCGTCAATATATTGCGACTGGGCATTCCTATCTCACTCAACATCGCAGCCGAGATTGGTTTTTTTGCTGCCATCCCACTGTTGATCGCGCACCTTGGTTCAGATGTAGTCGGCGCCCATGCTATCGCGATCAATATCGACTCAATGTTATTTATGGTGCCACTCGGTGTTGCACAAGCGCTGACAATTAAGGTAGCACTGGCCGAGGGCGCAGGCGACCCGAAGCTGGCGCGGCGCTATTGCTTGGTCGGTTTCAAACTGGTGTTTATGCTCGGACTGTTAATGGCGGTTTTAAAAATCACTTTACGTGAAGACCTAGTGCGGCTGTTCAGTCCGGACCCTGCCATTCAAGCCGTTGCCGCCAACCTGTTTCTGTTCGCCGCACTGTTGGGTTGCGTCGACTGCCTGCAAATGCTCGCCAGCGGTGCGTTGCGAGGCTATAAAGATGTGCGTCTGCCGCTGCTGATCCAGGTTATTGCATTCTGGGGCATCGCCTTTCCAATTGCCTACAGTTTGGCACTGACGGACTTCTGGGGCGAGCCTCTCGGTGTCTATGGATTTTGGTTGGGTATGATTATCGGAGCGGGCTGCGCCGGCATAGGATTGATTACTCGCTGGAATATTGTCTCGCGCAGTAAAATAAAAGCCATGACCAACCTTTAAGCGCTGACCATTTCTGGCTGACAAGAGAGTTAGCGTCGCAAACAGCCGAGTGTGATTCGCTCAAGACCATTGAGGTCAAGACGCGTTTCAATCTGGCTAAAGCCATTGATCTCAAACAGCTCGCGGACAGCGCCGCCCTGGTCAAAACCATGTTCGACCAGCAACCAGCCGGCGTTAGCGAGAAAACTCGCGCTCTGCTGCGCCAACAGCCGCAAATCGTCAAGTCCATCAATACCGGAGACCAGCGCTGAGGCAGGTTCGAAACGTACATCGCCCTGAGTCAAATGCGGATCAGATTGCTCAATATAAGGTGGGTTGCTCACAATTAGGTCAAATTGCTGCGCGGGTATCTCGGCAAACCAGTTGCTGCAAAAGACCGTGACATTATCAAGCTGATAGCGCTGCCGATTGCGTTCAGCCAGATCGACAGCAGGCGCTTGCACATCTACCGCAGTAATGCGCCACTGCTTGCGCTCGCTGGCCAGCGCCAGAGCGATGGCACCGGTACCGGTACCAAGATCGAGAACAGCGGCCTGCACAGAGAGCGGAAGATCGAGAGCAACCTCTACCAGCAACTCAGTTTCCGGACGCGGAATTAATGTTGCCTCTGACACCTCAAGCTCCAGCGTCCAGAACCCCTGAGTGCCGATCAGATAGGCCACCGGCTCACCAGAGACTCGGCGCTGCATCAAATGGGTAAAGCGCCTTTGAACTGCATCATCGACGCTGCGTTCGGGCCAGGTTTTCAGGTGGGTGCGCTCCACCCCCAGCACATGACCGAGCAGCAACTCGCTATCCAGCAGCGCAGTATCACTGTGCTGGTTAGCCTCTGCGGCAGCTTGAAGCAACTCGGCAATCGTCATCGATTAATCGGACAGGCTGGCCAGCTGTTCAGCCTGGAACTCGTTGACCAATGGTCCAACCACTTCATCCAGCGCACCTTCCATCACCTCTCCCAACTTGTACAGCGTCAGGTTAATGCGATGATCGGTAACACGACCCTGAGGGAAGTTGTAGGTGCGAATACGCTCCGATCGATCACCACTACCGACCAGGCTTTTACGTTGATCTGACTGCTCCTGAGCCACGGCTTGATCCTGAGCGTCAGTAAGGCGAGCTTGCAGGACGGACATCGCCTTGGCACGGTTCTTATGCTGTGAGCGCTCGTCCTGACACTCCACCACCATACCTGTGGGCAGATGCGTAAGCCGAATAGCCGAGTCTGTTTTATTGACGTGCTGACCACCTGAGCCGGATGCACGAAAAGTGTCCACCCGAAGGTCGGCCTTGTTGATTTCAATGGCATCTTTTTCGTCGGCCTCCGCCATCACCGCAACGGTGCAGGCAGAGGTGTGAATCCTGCCCTGGGATTCGGTTTCTGGCACCCGCTGAACACGGTGGGCACCAGACTCGAACTTGAGTTTTGAATACACGCCCTGACCTACAATACGGGCGATAATTTCCTTATAACCTCCGTGATCGCCGCTGCTCTCACTAATTACTTCGACGTTCCAGCGCTGACGCTCAGCAAACTTACTGTACATGCGAAACAGATCGCCAGAAAAAATCGCAGCCTCATCACCACCGGTGCCGGCCCGGATTTCGAGAAATACATTTTTTGCATCCCTGAGGTCTTTGGGCAAGAGCAATTTTTGCAGCTCCAGCTCAAGTTCATCGCGCTGGGATTCTCCGCTGCGCAACTCCTCCTGCCCCATTTCGCGCATCTCGGCATCATCATCTTTTAGCAGCAGTTTGGCTTCATCTATATTGGCCAGCACGGCGAGATAGTTGCGGTAGCTCTTCACCACCGGCTCTAGCTCAGCATATTCCTTCGACAGCTCACGGAAACGATTCTGATCACTGATAATGTCGCCCTCACTGAGCAACGCGCCCACTTCTTCATAACGCTCGGAGAGATGATCTAATTTTGAGAGTATTGATGCTTTCATGGTCTATCCAAATCTGATTTATTCGCTGTTTGAGCGGATTGAAATTGAGCTTTATAGAGGGTGCCGAAATGTGCAGAGTGAGTAACGCTAACGCTTTTTATCCAGACCAAACAGGTCCTGAGTCGCACTGATGGTGTCATCGCGGCCCTCTTCACTGGCCTGTTTAAGACGGGTTGTCGGCTTGTGCATTAACTTGTTGGTCAGATTGCGTGCCAATGTCTCGATAACAGCTTCAGACTCCTGACCCCGCTGCAGCGCTTGCAGCGCCTTGTCGACTTCTTCATCGCGAATCTTTTCGACACTATCGCGAAAGGCGCGGATAGTATCCACCACCGCCAGTGAGCGCTGCTGACGCGACCAACTATTGGCCTCCTGGTCGACAATTTCCTGAGCCAAATTCGCTGCATCTTGGCGCGCACGAAGATTGTCCTGAATAACTTCCTGGAGATCATCAACGGTATAGAGATAGACATCGTCCAGCATTTCCACTTCCGGTTCAATATCACGTGGCACTGCAATATCGACCATAAATATCGGTTTGTGTTTACGCTTTTTCAGCGCCGACTCTACCGCACCCTTGCCGAGCACCGGCAATTGGCTGGCAGTTGAAGAGATAACAATATCGGCCCGGGGAAGATAGTCATGGATATCCGACAAAAGAATCGCATCGGCAGCAAAATCGGCGGCCAATTCTTGAGCACGGCTGAGCGTCCGGTTGGCCACCGTGATCGAACCGACCTTTTTATCCCGCAGATGTCGTGCTACCAGCTCAATCGTTTCACCGGCGCCGATCAACAGTGCATTGGCCTGTTTCAAATCACTGAAGATCTGCTCAGCTAAACTCACCGATGCATAGGCAACCGAGACCGGGTTTTGGCCAATAGCTGTCTCCGAGCGCACGCGCTTGGCTGCGGCGAAGGCACTTTGGAACACCTGATTAAGATGAGTCGAGACCGTGCCCGCTTCACGACCGACAGCATAGGCTGACTTGATCTGACCAAAAATTTGCGGTTCGCCCAACACCAGTGAATCCAGCCCACTGGCAACACACATAATGTGTCGCACCGCCTGTTGGTCGCGGTAACAGTAGTAACAGTCACGCAGCTGATCGACCTCCAGACCTTTGTGATCCGCTAGCCAGTTAAGCACTTGTTCGTCGGTCACATCACCCTGAAAGTAAATCTCGGTACGATTGCAGGTCGACAACAGCGCCATTTCACCACCTTTAAAATGGTTGAGCGCCTCTTGCAGAGAGTAGATGACAATTTCCGGAGCAAACGCAACACGACCGCGGAGATCCACGGAAGCGGTTGTATGATTGATACCAAATGCCAGAATACCCATTGTGACTGTGCTAATCGTCTCGTTGATGCTTGCTTAATTAAACGTCTATACTCAGAATCAAGGGTGATTGAGTTTCGACCACTCCACTGGGCGGAGATTTTACACCAGTCTGGGCAGCATAATCAGAAATAGAATAAAAAAACGCCAATGCCGAGCAGCGCGCTAATCTTTTCGATAAATTAAGGTCTTAACCTGCGTATTCTCAAAAAAATATTATGATGAAATCAGCCCAATCGATCTGCATCCTCTCCACTCTTGGCATCACGCTGCTGCTGTCAGCCTGTGTCTCAACACCCACCGCGCAACAATCACTGGCAGAGACAACAACACCGCTGGCAAACGAGACCCACACCGCGACCACATTAGCAACCAAGTCGTTCTCGGAAGACTCTCTCTATCAATTGCTAGTCGCCGATGTGGCACTGACACGCGGTCAGTTTGAGACAGCCCTGAAAAACTATCTTATCCAGGCTCGCGAGACCCGTGATCTGGGCATTATTCAACTGACCAACAGCATTGCCAATCATCAACGCAATGCTGACGCGATATTAGAAAGTGCGTTGCTCTGGGTCGAACAAGAACCTGACCAGGAAGTTGCCCACCGCGCCGCGCTACAGGCCTATGCGCTGCACAAAAAACCTCTCGACGCGCTGCAACACGCCTATTGGCTCTACCAAAACAATAATGATATCGAATCATTTCTGGCGGTAACCGCCATTGCCGAAGGCGCTAAGCATGAGATTATCCCGCAACTGATGGAAGCCTATCGGGCGCTGGAACTGGGACCCACGAAAAAACCGATCACAGAATTGGCGGTAGCCATTTTGTTTCGCGAGATGGGCGACCTCGATGCAGCGGTTAGCGTCGCCAGGCATTTTTTGACCCTAATGCCAGACCATCACCGCGGGCTACTGCTATTAGCGCAGGTACTGCATCAGCAGGACAATGTGATCGAGGCCACCAACCTGCTTGCAGACGCCCTCCAGCGCATACCAGATGATCGCAATGTACGACTGCAATATGCGCGACTTCTAACCCTGCTCGATCGATCAAAGGCAATTGTTCAATTTGAACGCCTCCACGAACAAGACTCCAATGATCAAACAATCAATTTTCTGCTCGGTTTGCTGCAACTCAATCAAGGCAATGAAGCGCGTGCCAGCGATCTGTTTCAGCAAGCGAGCGCTGATCCCAGCGTGCGCGCAGATGCCCAGTATCACCTCGCCACCATTGCCGAACGCAATGGCAACTTCGCCGATGCGCTAATCCATTATCGACGCGTGAAATCCGGACGCAACTATCTCGCTGCAGCCGCCCGCGCCACGGCACTGTTGGCACAGGGAATCAATATCGAGGCGGCACGCAACTACCTGCAACGGCTGCGTCAGCAACAACCCGACATGAGCCCATCACTGATTCAACTCGAATCCAACCTGCTGCTCAACAACAATCAGAACGAGCAGGCCATCGAACTGCTCAGCAGCGGCCTCGAACAACACCCCAATGACGCTCAGCTGCTCTATGCGCGCTCCATGGTGGCTGAACAACAACACAACTTTGCTCTCGCCGAGCAGGATCTGCGCGCATTGCTAGCGCAGGATGAGGATAACTCCACTGCTCTCAATGCCCTCGGCTACACAATGATTATGCACACCGACCGCAGCGAAGAAGCCCATCGATTAATCAAGCGCGCCTATCTACTCAACCCGGGAGATCCTGCAATTATCGACAGTATGGGCTGGGTCCTCTTTATTCTCGGCGAAGCAGAGCAGGCCTTAGCGCATCTGGAAAAAGCCATGGCCCTGCTACCCGATCCGGAAATCGCCGCCCATCTCGGCGAGGTGCAGTGGTTCCTCGGCAACAAACAAGCCGCACTGCAAACCTGGCGCCATGGTCTTGAGCAAGCGCCCAATCACCCAGCGATAAAAAGCACCATGCAGCGCCTTGGCGCCGATGCCGCCACGACTGATATTGATGTAGACTCAATACCCGTTTCGCAACAGGCCAACCCAGAGCGCAATCAGTGAGCAAAGCACACCTACTGACATCACTTTTTATTGTCAGCATCCTCAGCGCCTGCATTATGCAGCCAACGGATAGTGGTTCCGGCAGCTGGCAGGACTATAGCGCCCGTACATCGCAACTCAACAACTGGGAAGTGTCCGGCAAACTCGGCTTTCGCTCAGCAGAAAAGGGCGGCAGCGTATCACTCAACTGGACACAGCGGCAAGATAACTATCAGCTGCAACTGTCGGGCCCTTTTGGCGCCGGTTCTGTGAACATTTCCGGCAACAGTCAGATCGCCGAGATGCTCTATGACAACACCGTCTACCGCCAGCCACCACAGCAACTCGCCGCACAACTAACCGGCGTGCCACTGCCGGTCGATGCACTAAGCTGGTGGGCTCGCGGCCTGCCCTCTCCAACCCAACCTGCGGCGAGCGACCTTGGCAGCAGCCCCGAAGGTCTTACCCTTGGTTTCAAACAGGGTGGCTGGCAGCTGGCATTTAGTCAGTACCGGCAAACCGATGCCGGCAGCCTGCCCGGCAAAATAGTCGGCACTCATCAGGCCCAGGGAGATAGGCGCTATTCATTTAAGCTGGTAATATCAGGCTGGTCGTTTAATCAGGAATAGTCCGGCTATATGTCACCGCTCACTCTCTCGGCGCCGCCAAAAGTTAATCTGTTCCTGCATATCACCGGGCAGCGCGATGACGGCTACCACAATCTGCAAACTCTTTTTCAACTGCTCGACGGTGGTGATCAGCTCACCTTTAATACAACCAACAATGCTGAACTCTCGCTGTGGCCACAGATTGAGGGCGTCGCCGAACAGGACAATCTGATTATTCGTGCAGCGCGAGCCCTGCAACAGCAAACCGGCTGCACCCAGGGCTGCTCAATCGAATTACACAAACGGCTGCCAATGGGCGCAGGTTTGGGGGGCGGCAGCAGCAATGCGGCAACCACACTGTTGGCGCTAAACAACCTCTGGGACTGCAACCTCTCGATTGCCGAACTGGCTAAACTTGGAGCTTGCCTAGGCGCGGATGTGCCCGTGTTTATAGAGGGTCGCAGCGCCTTTGCAGAAGGCATCGGCGACCAATTGACCCCCATAGACATTGCCGAGAGCTGGTATTTGGTTATCACCCCGCCATGCAAGGTTTCAACAGCGGAAATTTTTTCACATCCTCAATTGACAAGGCACTCCCCACCGATCAAAATACGCGCCCTCTTGGAGGAGCAGTTCAGAAATGACTGCCAAGCAGTTGTCGAAAAGCTCTATCCACCTGTAAAGCAGGTTGTAGAGTGGCTTGAAAACCACGGAAAGCCAATGATGACAGGGACTGGAGCGAGTGTATTTTGTCGCTGGGAAACACGTGCCGACGCCGATAGGGTTCTGGCACAAGTTCCGCCGCACTGGAGTGCATTCACTGCGCGAGGCGTTAACCACTCGCCAGTGCACAAGCAACTGAAAGACTTTTTTACTGGGGCGTCGCCAAGTGGTTAAGGCATCGGGTTTTGATCCCGACATTCGGAGGTTCGACTCCTCCCGCCCCAGCCATATCTTATTATGAACACCAGGAAAAATGACGTGGCACGACTAATGGTCTTCTCCGGGAACGCAAACCCGGAACTGGCGAACGAGATAGCCCGCACATTGGGACTTCCCCTCGGCAACGCCGGTGTATCACTCTTCTCAGACGGCGAAATCAATATCGAAATCCGCGAGAATGTCCGCGGCAATGATGTATTTGTGGTTCAGCCCACCTGTGCGCCGACTAATCGCAACCTCATGGAACTAATATTCATGATCGATGCGCTGCGTCGTGCATCAGCTGGACGTATTACCGCAGTGGTTCCCTACTTTGGCTATGCCCGCCAGGATCGCCGCGTGCGCTCAGCGCGTGTGCCAATCAGCGCAAAAGTCGTTGCTGACATGCTTTCCAATGCAGGTGTCGATCGCGTATTAACGGTCGACCTTCACGCCGAACAAATTCAAGGCTTCTTTAACTGCACTGTAGACAATGTCTACGGCGCACCCGTGTTGCTCGGCGATATCGAACGCCAAAACTACGAAAATCTGCAGGTCGTATCACCCGATGTGGGTGGTGTAGTTCGCGCGCGAGCCGTCGCCAAACAACTCGACTGTGACCTGGCGATTATTGATAAACGCCGCCCCTCTTCCAATCAGAGTGAAGTGATGAACCTGATCGGTGAAGTGGAAGGCCGCACCTGTGTGCTGGTCGACGATATTGTCGATACTGCTGGCACTCTGTGCAAAGCCGCCGAGGCACTAAAGAAAAATGGCGCCAACAAGGTAGTGGCCTACGCTACCCACGCCGTATTATCTGGCAGTGCTATCGAGAATATTTCCAACTCGCAGCTTGATGAACTGGTGGTTACCAACAGTATTCCGCTGCGTGAAGAGGCCATTAAATGTGGCAAGATCCGCACTCTTTCACTCGGCAAATTGCTCGGTGAGTCAGTGCGTCGTATCAGCAACGAAGAATCTATCAGCGCAATGTTCAACTAACAGCTTGCGCTGTTGCAACCGCCTCATACCGAGGCATTAAACCCCGTTTCAGGTCTGGTCGCGGTCTGTTACGGCATAACTAGGAGACAAATATGTCTACTGATCTTACATTACACGCGAAAGGCCGTGAGGATACAGGGAAAGGTGCGAGCCGCCGCCTGCGTCGTCTGGCATCAGAAATACCGGCAATTGTTTACGGTGGCAAAAAAGACCCGTCACAGGTCAGCCTGAGCCATAAAGATGTGATGAAAGCGCTGGAAAACGAAGCCTTCTTTTCACAAATTATTGCTCTCGACGTCGACGGTTCATCTGAAGATGTGGTTTTGAAAGACGTACAGCGTCATCCAGCAAAGAACCTTATTTTGCATATGGATTTCCTTCGCGTTAGCAAAAACACTGCCCTTCAGACCCGTGCACCACTTCACTTTATCAACGAAGATATCTGTGCGGGCGTCAAGCTGGGCGGCGGCATTATTGCCCACAGCATGACTGAACTGGACATCACCTGTCTGCCAGCAGATCTGCCCGAGTATATTGAAGTCGACATGACCGACGTAGAGCTTGGCCAGACACTGCATATCTCTGATATCACTCTGCCTAAAGGCGTCGAGAGTGTTGCACTGAGCCATGGTCCAGATCACGATCTGCCCGTTGCAACCATTAACAAGCCTAAAGCAGCATCAGCTGAAGACCAAGGGTCTGCACCTGAAGCAGCAGACGACAGTGACAAGGATGGAGCAAGCGAAGAGTAATCTTCCGACTTGCCCGCCTGAGTAGGCCCCGACATTGGAAACGCCCGTTGAGTTAATCGTAGGGCTGGGAAACCCCGGCCCCAACTATGAACGGACACGTCACAATGCCGGGGCTGACTTGGTTCTGGAATTGGCAAAATCTCATCACGTCGAGCTAAAATACGACGCCAAGTTTTTTGGTGATACAGCTAAGATCAGTGTCGACAATCGCGATGTCCGACTTCTTATCCCAACGACTTTTATGAACCGCAGCGGCCAGTCAGTTGCGGCACTGGCGCGCTTTTACCAAGTGCCAGTCAATGCCATTCTGGTAGTTCACGATGAACTCGACCTCCCACCCGGTGCCGCGCGCTTTAAAAAAGCCGGCGGTCACGGTGGCCACAATGGACTGCGCGATATCATCCAGAGCCTCGGCAACAACAAAGAATTTTCCCGTCTGAGAATTGGCATCGGACATCCCGGCGACGCCCGCCAGGTTGCCGACTATGTGCTGAAGAAAGCCTCGCCCTCAGACCAACAACGTATTTTAAACAGTATCGATGATGCGCTGCGTCAACTGCCACTGGCCATCAACGGTCAGTGGGAACGCGCCATGACCGCGCTGCACACTGAACAACTTTAACGCCGGAAAACTGGCACAAGGAATTTACCATGGGTTTTAACTGCGGAATTGTCGGCCTGCCTAATGTGGGCAAATCAACGCTGTTTAACGCTTTAACCAAAGCTGGCATCAGCGCAGAGAACTTCCCATTCTGTACTATTGAACCCAATACCGGCGTCGTGCCCATTCCCGATCCACGTCAGGACCGCATCGCCGAGATCGTCAAGCCCGAGCGGGTCGTCCCCACCAGCATGGAATTTGTCGATATCGCCGGCCTCGTTGCTGGCGCCTCTAAAGGTGAAGGGCTAGGCAACCAGTTTCTCGCCAATATCCGCGAGACTGACGCCATCGCGCACGTAGTACGCTGCTTTGACGATGACAATGTCATTCACGTCGAAGGCACTATCAGCCCGCCAGATGATATCGATGTCATCAACACCGAGCTTGCGCTGGCCGATCTGGAAAGTGTCGAAAAGGCCCTTTTACGTGCGTCAAAAGCCGCCAAAGGAAAAGACCAGAACGCCGTAGCACTCAAAGCTGTGGCAGAAAAAATTCTTCCCCATCTCAATGAAGCCAAACCACTGCGTTCATTTGCACTAACCGACGACGAGCTCAAAGTGTTGCAACCCCTCAGCCTGCTGACACTCAAGCCAACCATGTATATCGCCAATGTCGATGAAGAAGGTTTCGCGAACAACCCCTATCTTGACGCAGTGATAGCCATCGCAGAAGCGGAAGGCTCCGTGGTTGTGCCCATCTGCAACAAACTTGAAGCAGAAATCAGTGAGTTGGAAGACGACGAAAAAGCCGAATTTCTTGAAGAGATGGGCATGCAGGAACCGGGACTTAACCGAGTTATCCGCGCCGGTTACAAGCTGCTCGGCTTGCAGACCTACTTTACCGCCGGCGTAAAAGAAGTTCGCGCCTGGACAATCCCGGTCGGTGCCACAGCGCCCCAAAGTGCAGGCAAGATTCACACTGACTTCGAGAAAGGCTTTATCCGCGCCGAAATTATTGGCTACGACGACTATATTGCCGGCAACGGCGAACAGGGAGCAAAAGACGCCGGCAAATGGCGTCTCGAAGGCAAGGACTACATCGTTAAGGACGGCGACGTTATTCACTTCAGATTTAACGTCTAGCCCGTCGTGAGTCAGCTCTCCGGACGATGGAAAGTCGGGCTTCTGCTGGCCCTGACAACCGCTATTTTATGGGGAATTTTACCTATCGCACTGAAAGGAGTGATGGAAACACTCGACCCCATCACAACAACCTTCTTTCGCTTTGCGCTCGCCGCCGTGCTGCTTACGCCTTATTTTCTGAAACCTAAACGGGTAATAGGCAGAACTAACCTAAACTCTCGGCTGCGCTCGCCACGGCTGTTTTTGCAGCTACTGGTTGCCGGGCTGCTGCTGATTGGCAACTACGCCATGTATATTTCCGGCTTGCAGAAAACCACCGCAGAAGCCGCCCAACTGATGATTCAAGTCGCCCCAATGCTACTGCTGCTCAGTGGGATCTGGCTGTTTGGCGAGCGTCTCTCGCGCCTTCAGTGGCTCGGCGTAGCCGGTTTCGCCACAGGGCTCGGACTGTTTTTTTATCCCCACTTTCACGGTGTATTTATCGCCCCAACAGATTATGGCGCAGGCATTGTCATGATCTTTATCGCCGCAGTAATGTGGACAGGTTACGCCATTCTGCAAAAATCGCTGCTGATAGCATTTAGCTCTCAAGAGACCATGTTGGTGTTTTACTGGCTCGGCGCACTGGCTTTTTTGCCCTTCTCAGACTTCTCAGCGCTGCCCCAACTGACCAATTTGCAATGGGCCCTACTAGCCTTCTGTGGACTCAACACCTTGATCGCCTACGGCAGCTTTGCCGAAGCCCTGGTGCATATCGAAGCCTCAAAGGTCAGCGCGATTCTGGCACTACCACCGCTGGTGACCATGGCCGGCGCGCACCTGATCCCAATAGAGGGACTAGTCGTGGAATCCATAACCCTTCTGACCCTGCTCGGCGCAGCACTGGTTGTCAGCGGGTCAATGACCACCGCATTGACCAAACCAGCCACCCAATAAACGTTTCCGTCAGGTTAAAAATTAATCTGTAAATTGATAGCTCTGGAACAGAGCGGGAAAATAACGCAGCGGGAATAAAAAGCGCCCCTGACCAACATGCACCGCCACCGCCGCCTGTAATAAGATCAGCACCTATCATGAAACACAGAGACTTCTGGACATCCCAGTTTAACCAATAGCAAAACTGCTGATCCAGACAGTTTTGTCACACCTCGGTCAGAGGCTTCGGCTATTATGCTCAAGCGCTGTAGCAAATTAATGACACAGCTATCATTGCGGAAAAAGGAACGCTGAGAGTTAACCAAAGTGTGATCTCAATCACAGCAAAATGGTCGACAACGCCACGCTCCGCTTTGTGACCCGTAGTACTCGCAAACTATTGACAAAACCCCCATCTCTAGCCAAAATGCGCGCCCCTATCAAAGGGTCTTCTGTACTTTTGTGGCTACGTAGCTCAGCTGGTTAGAGCACAGCATTCATAATGCTGGGGTCGGTGGTTCAAGTCCACCCGTAGCTACCATGAATTCAAAGGCTTACAATTGTTTTTACAATGTAGGCCTTTTTTATTGTGCCCAATTTTGTGCCCTTAAAAAAAGGGTGCCCATAAAAAGCGGGCCCTATACTGACATAACCAAACTATAGGCATAGGCTGTCAAATGGCTTGCCGATCAATGCGCGTACTTGCGCACCATCGACGCATCAGACCAACCACCCAATTCCTGAAGCACATGCAATGGCGTTCCCTGTTGAATATGCCAACTGGCCCAGGTGTGCCTTAACGCCCGCATTTGTGGCTGGTTTGAAGCGTAGCGGAAAACCAGTCCGACAACATGCGCTTGTTAGATTTTTTCGGCCTTCATGGCATTAATTGCTTCAAGTAACGTAATGGTTGCTTCGCCATCCATATTTTCACCCGTATAACGTACTTCATACAGCCCTTGGAGGTTGCTTGGTAATTTCACCCCATCCTTAACTAGCAGAATAAAACGCTTTTTATAGAGAGCCATCGCTGCCCCAATTTCTATTAAGACGTTTGGGTTAAGCATGACATGCTCTTTTGCTTCTTTATCTAACAAAGTTAACTCATCTTCTACGTGAATAATTGCCGCACCACATTCCCTCATATCATTCATCACTTTCTCGGGGACTGGCTGAGATACGGACTGCTTTTCTACTGAAACAACCGCTTCCATTTCACCAAAACTAAGGAGCTTCTTGATGGGTTCGATGAAGGATTTATTTCGTCCATGTGTAATGAATACTTTCTTGTTGTTTGCTTGGGGAGTCGAGACTGAAATAGTATCTGAGTGGGCTGCCTTTGACTCTGGAGTTTCGAGTACACTAAAATCTTCGTCTTCTTCATATCCAGACTCATCGACCTCTGGGATCGGTGCCTTAGCTGGTACTTTGGGTGATGATAAATTTACGTACTTTTTCCCTTTTATCTCTGTAATAAAACCAAGGCTTTCCGCTCCTTCCAAGATTATGGCCATAACATCAGATACTCTCTCATTAGGGACCCCCATACTTATAAGGACATTTTGGGCTATTTGATCCTTGGGAATAGGTGAACCATTATATTTATTTATGAACTCACCGATAATTCTTGGTTTCAACAAAGCTTCCCGTTTAGCTTCTAAATCTACCCCTTCCTCAAGTGGCTGAAGAATTTTTTTAGCAAGATCTGTTAGAGCAATTTCCTGAGATTGTGCCCCACCTTCTGTAAGACCATAAGCAATCGCTGAGCCAGTTAACATCTTAAATTGCGAGGAAGTTGGCAGAAGATCCATTGCGGCGGCAACATCTATTGGCTTGGTTGCATCGCCCCCGTAATTCTCAAACACAGCGACTGGAACTCGCATAGCGTGTTCTAGCGAATATGCCGGCACATCAGATTGACTCAACCTTTTCTTGTACTTTCTAGGTATTTTTTCTTTATTTTCTTCCGCCATGGGGCTTCCTTTTTCCAATGTTTCAGTTTCGGTGTAAATCTAACGCCGGGCTTTGCGGCGGCTTTGGAGGAGCGGAGCGACGGAAAAACCGTCCGACAACAGCCTCTGGTTAGCTGATGAACTTAGCCATGGCACGGTTGTTTGCTCCTTTTCCAGTCTCAAGACCGACTTTGACACCGGCTCGATTTTTTTCTGGTTGGTTCTGACTAGCCTTCAGCTTACCGGTCAGAGTTTCAATTTTTATCTCTACACCAACGATAGCCCTCACCAAACGTTCAGTGAACTCCGTTGGCGCGTCATCCACAGACCAAGGATTGCTCATGCTCGACTCATGTTGGTCTGTTAGTCGATGGAGATGATGTCTCAGCCAGGCCGAATCCTCGATAATCCGAGCACTTCCTTCTACATGGACAGCCAGGTAATTCCATGTTGGAACAACCCGGCCAGTTTCTGCCTTGGTTTCATACCACGAGGGTGAAACGTAGGCATCTGGCCCCTGAAAAACCGCCAGAACCCGAGCCCCATGCTGCAAACGCTGCCAGACCGGATTGCTTCGAGCCAGATGGCACTGAAGCTGCCCAAGAGTCCCGTCTTCCTCAGAACTCAGATGAAAGGGGACATGGTTCACTTCAATTCCACCATCATCCGCCACTATTAGCAGACCAAACCCGTAGTCACGAATATATTGCTGAAGCTTGCCTATGTCGTCTTCCTTGAAGTGGCTCGGCACGTACATTCTGTGGAACTCCTTAGTAGAGGGCTCGCCCAACTAACTCCGCCATAAAAGGCGAGCAACTTGTTGCAAGTCCAGCACAACGTTTTTTGTTGTGCGATTTTTAATGGCTTTGTTAAGTGTGATTTTAGCCAATGTGAATCGTGCCTCCGCACTTGGGAAATTGTACACAGCCCCAAAACGTTTGCCCTGCATATGAACCACGTTTTGCTATACGCTTTATCATTGGGTGGCTACAAACAGGGCAGGAGGGAAGCGAGCCTTTTTGCCATTTACTAATTAAGACAAGGTTTTTAACCAGTTTAAATAATGGACGAAACGTAAAACTTAAAATAAGTAAGTAAGCCATGTAACTGGGAAACTCTACCGTTTGATCAGTTTTACTTATGAGAGAAACAGCTTTAGTTAATTGATATGGAACAATGTAGATTACTAATAGGGCTGCTATGAAACCAACTAGCGTCAGGCAAGCAGGCCCCCAAATTAATTTTTTCTTGATCGTTTCATCCATGCTCCAATTTCCCTCGAATTTTATTTATACACTTAACGCTTTGCCTCAAAGGCGACCGCTTTAGCTCTCACCCAAACGGCATGAACAGTGCTGCGAGTCCTTTGAAGGCTCTGGTTAGTTCTATATCCAAACATCATTGACTGCCGTAATTTCACTCGCCTGTTCATCGCCAATATTTAATACCCCCCGTGGCTCAATTAGGAGCATTTTTACTTCCTTTTCCGCATATGGTTTGTGCTCCATACCTTTAGGGACAACATACATTTCACCTGCAGATAAATTCACATAACCATCTTTAAAATCTATGCGCAACTGCCCGTCTAAAACTATAAAGGCTTCGTCTGTATCAGCGTGACTGTGCCAAACAAAATCACCTTCAATTTTTACTATTTTGAATTGATAGTCATTTATTTCGGCTATCACTTTAGGTGTCCATTGCTCACTGAATAAGCCTAATTTGTTTTCAAAATTTATCGATTGGTATGCCATTTTCGGTACCTTTTAAAGCTAACGTCCCAGCTCAGCGGCGGCGTACGAACGAAGCGAGTAGACGTCCGGTAGAGCTATTTTTTGGACTAGTCGTTTGGATACAACAATAACTAATAACCTAAGAATGTAATATATTTGCTTATTCCATCAATTTGCTCAACAGACCTCCTAAGATCCCTCTGAGCATCAGTAGCTATTATCACGATTGAATGATCTAACTGGTCAATCGTTTCCTCTAAAGTTCTAATGACTTCTTTTTTATAAGCTTGCCAATGCTCGGGAGATGAGCCAACCATCTTAAAAACCTCCAAGTTTTCTGGCGTTTTTTTAAGCATCTTAGATCCAGACATTACACTCCCTAACTTATGTACGGCCTGTCCGGATCTAAAGCAAACTAATACTATTCCATTGACAGAACTTCTAGCTATTGCATCAATTACTTCAAGTGCCATTTTTTCTGCATAATTGTCCTCTTCTTCAAGCGATGCTCCATTGGGAACCGATGCATACCAAGTTCTATCACGCTTTTTAACTGTCTCTCGTCTTTTGCACCGCTCACACTCGGCAACCAAAGACTCCCACTCATCAAGAAAATTCACATCACTGCAGCTATTACATTTCTCTTGAGTAGCATTTTTATTATCAGACTCTAACCTAGAACCATTTTTTTCCTGCCAAATAACTTACTAAAAATATTCATCTAGCCTCCCTATCTTAAATTTCAATTACACACGATCTAACGCCTGGCTCCGACAGCGGCCGCCGTAGGCGACCCATCATGCTGAAGGCAGTTATTAGATGTTGATTTCATTGCCTAAAAGTAGTCGTCACGAAGCGATCCTTCAAATCTTTTCGCCCGCATACCACGCTTCGTGAAATCTAGGACCAGATCCGCAGGAACAGGGGCCATCCTGGCCAGTTTCTCTTGTGGGTGTTTGTCTCTGCAGACTCGTACTTCTCTGCGTTTGACCTTCGTTTCTGACGGGGAAACTTTTAAGATGCTTAGTTGTAAGCTCGAACAGGTCTGTTCAAAACTACCCCCTTTAAAAATACTCCACAAACCATGGCCTACCACTGCAGAGCCAGCCATACTAGAATGCTAGAGCGTTTAGAATATCGACCAACACAATATAATGATAAAAGCGGGGCTGGCGTCGTAATGAACTTTCAATCTATGGCGGCCGAGTTTTGGCAAAAAGGGTATCTCTGTTGCGATAACTTTTTTGATGATGAGCTGATGGATCGTTACCAAAAACATATTCTTGAGGAGTTTGGGGATGATCCCGATTTTGTCCACAACGAGGAATTTCTAGAGCGATCAAACACTGATGTGATTCCTTGGTTTCCGCAGCGCGATGGTTTTGATGCGTTTGATATCGTTGAACAGGACTCTCGATTGCAGGCGCTGACTGAGGCGATTTTAGGGGGCGGCTGGGCGAGCCTTTACAGCATGGTGATGTTCAGCAAGCAGGACTCAAAGGGCCAGAGCTGGCATCAAGACTGTCCGCCCGAAGACATATCGCGGTTTAATTTAAATCGGCTGGTCTACAGCATGGATATCGACGCCAGTATTGGTGGCGAGACGCTGGTGGTACCTGGGTCGCATCGGATGGGGACTATCAGCGCTGGCGATGGTGATGAGGTGCTTGCTGGTGAGATTGCATTAAGCCCCAAAAAAGGCACATTGATTATGATCCATGGTCATCTTTGGCATCGTGTTAAGCCTGTGCACGGGCGCTACCGGGCTTCTATTAATTATCGCTGCTGTCCTGCCAACACTCCCACGGATGTGACCGATATATGTGTCTACAGAAATATGCGCTATCAGTTCTCTACCCACTCCATCGTTGAGGAACGTTTATGAGTCAGGATCCGCAAACCATTCGCTGGGGGATTATTGGTCCAGGCCGAATAGCCAGAACCTTTGCCAGCGACTTAGCCCACGCCGAGCATGCCTCATTGAACGCTGTCGCATCTCGGCAGTTGGCGTCAGCTCGGGGGTTTGCGCGAGAGTTTAATATCGAACGCGCTTACGGCAGCTATGCTGAACTGTTTAACGATCCGGATATAGATGCGGTCTATATTGCGACACCTCACACCTACCACAAAGATCAGTCCATCGCGGCGTTGCGCGCGGGCAAACACGTCCTCTGCGAAAAACCCGCCACCGTTACCCCCGAGGAGCTGGAAGAAGTGTTGGCAGTTGCCGAGACACAGCAGCGCTACTTTATGGAGGGAATGTGGAGCTATTTTTTCCCGGTGATTCAAAAAGCTCAGCAGTGGGTCGATGCGGGCCAGATCGGAACTCTCTGCCATGTCAGGGCTGACTTTGGTTTTCCAATACCCTACAACCCAGATTCACGCGAATACAGCAGCAGTCTTGCTGGTGGATGCCTGTTGGATATGGGGATTTACCCCATCGCAATGGCGTGGCTGTTTTTACGTCAGGATCCGGATAGTCAGAGCGTATGGCATCACAAGGCCGACAATGGGGTTGATGACGATGTGGTTATTTTAAATCGCTATGGCGACGATCGAGCTACCGCCCAGCTGTGTAGTTCTTTTCGCTGCAAACTGAACAATTACTTATCACTGATTGGCGACAAGGGCAGTATAACCATTGCCGATTATTGGGCGGCGAGAGAGGCCAGACTTTATCATGGCGCAGAATGTGTTGATCGATTTTCGGAAAGTCGCACACAGCAAGGTTTCAATCACCAAATCGAACAGGTAAGCTGCGATTTGCTGGCGGGCAAATTGCAGTCAGATATCGTGCGCTGGGACGACAGCCGCGCATTCCAGAGGCAAATGGCCAAGATTAGACTGAGCTTCTAGCACTACAAGATCGCAGTATTAAAAATAATCATTAAAAGCGACCCATTAAAAAACTCTAAAAATAACCGGTTGGAACATCCATGAAAGATCGCACTAATATGGCTATTTACTACGCCGTTATCGTCTCGCTGGGCGGCTTTGTTTTTGGCTTCGACGCCGCAGTTATTTCAGGGGTTGTCGGCCCGGTCAGCTCAGAGTTTGGGCTGACGCCGATAGAAGCAGGATTTGTAGTCGCCGCACCTACCCTGTCAGCCGCTATCGGTACATTAATGATAGGGCCGCTGAGTGACGCGTTGGGCCGTAAAAAAGTGCTGATGTGTATTGCCATTGTCTATCTTCTCTCCGCTTTGGGGTCAGCATTGTCTACGTCGTACACCATGCTGCTGGCATCCCGGGCACTGGGCGGTTTTGCCTTTACCTCGCTGGTTATTGCGCCGATGTATATTGCCGAAATCGCGCCGGCAAAATTGCGCGGCAAGCTGGTTTCAGTCAATCAGCTCAATATTGTTGTCGGACTGTCGGCGGCTTATTTCACCAACTACTTCCTGATCACTCAAAGTTCATCCACTGCCGCCTGGGTCAGCGCATGGGGCATTGATACCAACACCTGGCGCTGGATGCTCGGTCTTGAGACTATTCCTGCACTCATCTTTTTCCTTGGTTTATGGGTCATCCCCGACAGTCCGCGATGGCTGATACAGCGAGGACGTGAAGTCAAAGCGCGCGAGGTGATAAAGCAACTACTGCCGGCTGCTGAGGTTGACCGCGAAATTGAGCTTATCAAGCAAAGCTCTGCCACAGAAACAGAGTCACTGTGGGCTCGCATAGGCGCCCTGTTTGGGCCCAAGATGCGGCTCGCGTTAAGCGTTGGAATTATCCTCGCTGTGGTGCAACAGATCACTGGGATCAATGCCATCTTCTTCTATGCACCCACTATTTTTGAGCAGAGCGGTATCGGCACAGATGCAGCATTTGCTCAGGCCGTTTTGGTCGGTGTGATCAACGTAATTTTCACACTGGTTGCCATTGCACTGATCGATCGCTGGGGTCGTCGACCACTGTTACTGGTTGGCCTGTCCGGCATTGCCATCAGCATGGCCCTGTGCAGCTATGGATTTTCCCAGGCCACCTATGAGCTGAAGCAGAACAGTCTTGTGCAACTGGAACAGCGCAAATCCGATCTCAACATTGCCGAATTGAGCACAATGGTTGGACAGCTATACCAGAGCGACATCGAGTTTAAAGCTGCACTAAAAGATACTCTGGGTGCAGAGGCCGCGCGCGCACATGAGAGCGTTCTGATCAAAAGCGCCGCGAAGATCAATGCCACGCTTATTCTGGTCGGCATACTCGGCTTCGTCGCCTCATTTGCCATGTCACTGGGGCCCGTTATGTGGGCGCTCTTCTCGGAAATCTTCCCCAATCAATTACGGGGGGTGGCTATTTCCTTTGTCGGCATGATCAATAGCATGACCAGTTTTCTGGTGCAGCTATTATTCCCGCTAGAGCTCAGTGTGTTCGGCGCAGCTCTGACATTCTTTTCCTATTCAGCGTTTGCCCTGGTCGGCCTGATTCTGGTTGCATGGCTGCTGCCCGAGACAAAAGGCAAATCATTAGAGGAGTTGGAGCTTACCTTTAGCAAGTGAAAAACAGAATCGGCAAGCCAACAGAGCATCGGCAAGTGCTCTAATAAACTTATATTCAAGTGTCAATTGCAATACCAGACACTGTAATTAGTACTAGTTCTGCCCATACAATCTGATACACTTCCGGTATATTTGGTGCAGCTCTGGCGGCATAGCTTCTCGGATACACTCGAGAGTGACCCGCGACGTGATGGGTTCTGCTGAAAGAAACCATCGCCTGAGGATGTGAGTCTCAGATGGAATTGCATGAAGAGTTAACCATTTGTTCTATTGAATTTTGTAAAAGGCACTAACCTATGTCAGACGTAAATGAGAATTATGAATTTTATGTAGGCGAAGGCACTCAGCTCGAGGGTGCATCATTGGCTATTAGCGGCACTGCAAGGATTGACGGAAAAATTGTTGGTCGCGTTTCGGTAAAACACCTGATAGTTGGCCCGAACGGAGTAGTCCAAGGCGACATTTCCGGTGAAACAGCCACTGTAGAGGGCGTCGTTGAAGACACACTGACCCTCACTGGAAAATTGACTGTTTGCTCATCGGGCAGAATTCGCGGAAAGATTCACTACGGTTCTTTAGAGACTATCGAAGGCGCCAAATTGGTGGGCGAAATATCCACCGACTGGGACGAAGACTCTTACACTCCGAAACCAGCTATATCAGATAGATTAGAGGCCTTCACTGCGTCTCTCAACAGTGGTAATGAAGAACCAACGGATGAATCCGTTTAGTAGTAAGAGAAATAATTCGGAATCCAAACTAGACAAAATAACTCTAACTACTTCTGGATCTTCGTCAGTGAATGGTCGTACCAAAACAGCAATTTTTGCGAATTCCAAAGGCGGAGTAGGTAAAAGCACCGTTGCCTTGCTAATGAGCATGGGCCTAGCCACCCGCCATGGTGATTCTAAAATTGAGTTGATCGACCTCGACCCCCAAGCAACCAGCAGCGATTCACTAAAACGCTTTGCCAACCGGCGCTTCTCGGTGCTGCAGGACGATGCGTTTTTTCTTGGAAATGGCTTTCCCAACAATTCTAAGATCATCAGCCATATTGAGCAAAAGGGAAGCTTTAATCACAACAACCATTATTTAATTTTTGACAGCCCTGCTGGATCTGAGCCGGCGCGCAGCGCATTCTTTCTGAGCTGCGATATTATTTTTGTCCCCACTTCGGTTAGCGACGCCGATATTTTTGCGACCAGAAATTTTCTTAACTCTCTGCAAGACTTATTTTCCAGCGAAGCAGGCACCAATGCCGCAAAGCTGCCTTCGGTGGTCATTCTTCCAACCATGGTCGATAGTCGTGACGATTTCAATGAGGTTCGTATAGAGCTTTCCAGTGCTGCAGCATACCTCGGGAAGCCACTTTACTACTCACCGCTTTTTCGACGTGCGTTCCGCGCAGAAGCAGAGGACAAGAATGTAAAAGATATGCTTCTGCATTCATCCGATTATATAAACTGGTTAACCAACCTGCTTATTCACTCTCACGCAATCAGTCCGCGTCCGCGCAAACTTTTTCAGCTGTAAAATACAAATCCAGATAACACACCGCTCTCGTGATCGATTAGACATGGGTTATTAGAGTTACTTATGGCTATAAAAACAGTTTGAATAGAGCCTGCCTGAGACCTACTATGCGACTCAAATAATAATAAAAACTAAGGTCTCAGATCCGATGGGCAACTTTAAACAACCTCTCCCCTTTCCCGCAGGTCGCCCGGCAGAATACCTACCGCTCGATAATGAGCCCAAATTTAATCCGTCGCTGCATTTGGCACTCGAAGCACCCAGCTCGATCATGTCGCTTGATCAGCTCGGCTACAGTGCAGATGAAATAAGTGACTGCGAATCGTCTTTTGCCTATTGCAGCGCCTTCCGCATTCTCTCCGTCGAGGGTGTTGCCGTGATGACCGAGATCTGTGATCGCATTTATCACAACCGCAATACCAGTGCCGGCACCGGTGCCAACCGTCTCGGCAGCTATGCGCGGGGAGCCGGTTATCGATCTCAGTTTATTCGCGATTTTTGCGATAGCCCAGAGCTGGCACAACACCTCTCAGAGATCGCTCAAGTACAGCTCGGCAGACATTCTGTGCCGGCCGTTGCCTGTGGCATTAATTACGCACCGGACGACATCACCAAAGCGATAGATACCTGGCATGTCGACTCCGTCGCCTTTGATATTGTGATGATGCTGTCCGATCCCAAGACGCTAAAAGGTGGCGAGTTTCAGATTTTCAATGGCACCAAACATGAGGGCCGCCAGCTGCTCGGCATTGTTGGCGAGGAAGGTAAAGATGCGCAGCTCCCGGATGAACGGATTATCACTGTGCCTTTTCCTGAATCGGGGTTTGGTTTTCTGCAACAGGGCACGATGATTTTTCACCGCGCCTGCCGACTGCTGGAACGCGCCAAACGCATCACCATGATTCCGTCTTTCGAAGTTATTCCAGCCGATGCCAGAGATGCAACCAACTCAATCAATATGACCGACTGGGCTGATCCCGGCATTAGGCCCGAACTGGCGCGACACGAAATTTGGCGCGCGACCGCGCGGCTCGAAACCCTACTCGACAACATCAGCCTTGAGGACAACCCGCAAAAACTTAGCGACGACATTAACCTGGCTCTGGGTAGCCTCGTCGCCTTCACCAATAATCTCAAGGACAAGCACTAATGACCCATTCGTCCGACCTTCAGGGCCGCGCAGTCCTCGTTACCGGTGCCGCAGGCTGCATTGGCGCCTGGACAGTAAAACTGCTGCGCGACGCTGGCGCCGTGCCGGTGGTATTTGATATTGCCGACAATCGACAGCGACTCGAACTGATTATGTCTGACCCAGAATCGGTTATCTGGGAGCTGGGGGATATCACTGACTTCGAGCGCTTATCCGCCGTCGCCGTAAAGCACAATATCGAGGCAATCATTCACCTCGCTGCACTGCAAGTGCCGTTCTGCAAAGCCGACCCAATTAACAGCACCAAAATTAATGTTTTGGGCAGCGTCAACATTCTCGAGCTGGCCCGTCAGCGTGGCATCAGCCGCCTCAGCTATGCCAGCTCAATCGCAGCACCGGCAATGGCCGACAACGAGTGGCTAGCCACACTCTACGGTGCGCACAAAGTCTGTGGCGAGCAGATGGCCGCGGTCTACTGGCAGGACTGGGGCGTGCCCAGTGTCGGCATTCGCCCGGCGATAATCTATGGTCCAGGCCGTGATCAGGGCATGAGCGCCGCGCCGACCGTTGCAATGCTGGCGGCGACTGTTGATCAGCACTACAGCATCCCGTTTTCCGGTGACATCAGTTTCGTTCACGTTGAAGATGCAGCCTCGCGCTTTATTGCAGCAGCGACCAAGTCTTACCAGGGCGCCCATGTATTTGACCTCAACGGCACCCCAGCAAGTATCCCCGACGTGCTCGAACTGGTCCGCGCCCAGCGCGCATCCGGTCAGCTTGATTACACAGGCGATGCCATGCCCTTCCCGGCCAACCCGGAAAATGGCGAGCTGGATGCGCTACTCAATATCGCCCCCTGCCGCAGCATGGCAGAAGGCGTGAAAGATACATTGAATAGTTTTGATCAAGCCCGTGAGCGCGGCATTGACTTGAATGATCTGTTCCTGAAAACAGTGGAGAGAAACTCATGAAGTTAGTGCGGTTTGGAGACTGCGGTGCTGAAAAGCCCGGACTGGTTGACGGTGACGGCTGCATTCGCGATATCAGCTCGGTGATCTCGGATTGGTCCTACAAGACCCTTAACCGTGCAACACTCGAGCAAGTAGCGTCAATCTCAATGGCCGACTTTCCCGTGGTCGCAGCCGATGTCCGCCTGGCCGCGCCGGTTGACCGCGTCGGCAAAATTGTCGGCTGTGCCCTGACCTACGGCAAACACGCCGCCGAAGCTGGCCTTGAGCCGCCTGCCGAGCCCATGTTTATGCTCACCGCACCGAGCGCAATCAATGGCCCCCATGACCCGGTCATTATGCCTCTGGGAGCAACTCAGCTCGATTGGGAAGCAGAGCTCGCAGTGGTGTTTTGCAAAGCGGGCAGCAATATCCCGGTCGACCAGGCGATGGATTATATCGCCGGTTTCTGCGTTGGCAATGATGTCTCCGAACGTGTATTTCAGCTTGAGCGCGGCACCCAGTGGACCAAAGGCAAAAGTGCCGACACCTTAAAACCGCTCGGCCCCTGGCTGGTCACTACCGATGAAGTAGGCGACCCCAACAATCTCGAAATTTCCATGCAGGTCAATGGTGTCACCATGCAACACAGCAACACCTCTGACATGATGTACAGCATTGCCGAGCTGGTCTCGATTCTCTCCAACTACGTCAGTTGGCAGCCCGGTGATGTGATGATGACCGGCACACCGGCAGGCGTCGGCTATGGCATGAAACCTCAGGTCTATCTCAAGCCCGGCGATGTCATGGAAGCGCGCATCGAAAAACTTGGCGCCCAGCGCAGCGTGGTCGAAGCCTATCGGCCACTTTACGCCACAGCCGAGAAGCTCTGATGACCGCAGCGCGAATCGTAATTGTCACCGGCGGCGCGCAAAATATTGGCGCGGCCATTGTCGAGCGTTTTCAGCGTGACGGTGCCACTGTAATCTGTGCCGACCTCAATCCCCACGCGGATAAAACCGTACATTATGTGCGCACCGATATTGCCGATGAAACCAGTGTTATCGCATTGATGAACGAGGTCAGCGAGCGTTTTGGGCATCTCGATGTATTGGTCAACAATGCCGGCATCTGTATCGAAACGCCGCTTCATGAGACCACCGTCGAACAGTGGGACCGGGTGATGGCAATCAATGTCCGCGGCACGTTCTTAACCAGCAAATACGCCCTGCCACTGATGACACAAGAGGCGGCAAGCCATCCGGCGATTGTCAATATCAGCTCCATTGAAGGGCTGGGCGCCAATCCGCTGCACGCAGTCTATGCCGCGTCCAAAGCCGCAGTTGCCGGGTTTACCCACAACACTGCGCTGGAATATGGCCGCTACGGAATTCGCTGTAACGCCGTAGCACCTGGCTGGATCAACACCCCCTTTAATGAACAGCTGCTGGCGCAATATCCGGATCGCGCCGCCGTCGATGCCGAGATTAAGGCACTGCATCCAGTGGGCCGTCTCGGCAGCCCGACCGACGTCGCCAACACGGTGCACTGGCTGGCCAGTGCCGAGTCGGGTTTTATCAGCGGACAGGAAGTGATAGTCGATGGTGGCAGGCTGGCGAAATTACCGCTGCCTAATTTATAAGATGCACTCTTTGAGGCTTAGCGCTCCATGACAAATGCAACCCCTGGCGCAGCGCGCACATTTAACAACCGACTCGTTCTGATTACCGGCGCCGGCAGCGGGCTCGGCTTTGAATGCGCCAAACTGTTTGCCAGCCATGGCGCCCGCCTGCTGTTGACTGGTCGCGACAGCGCCAAACTGCAACGCGCCTGCGAACAATTAAAAACCGAATATGCTGCTCAGGCTTGGCAGCTTGCCGGCGACGTCAGCGACTCGGCATTTGCCGAGCAGGCAGTGGCATTTGCCAACCGTGAACTCGACTGTCCGGTGGATATTCTGATCAACAATGCCGGAACCATTCTGCGCAGCGATGCCAGCAACACCAGCGACAGCGAATGGCAGCACGTCATGGATACCAACCTAAACGGCCTGTTTTATTTCAGTCGCGCATTTGCCAATCAAACCCACGATGGCGGTGCCATCATTAATGTCTCGTCAACCTGCGGTCAGGTTGGCGCGGCCGGTCTGGCGGCCTACTGTGCCAGCAAAGGTGCTGTCAATCAGCTCACCAAAACCATGGCGCTGGAGCTGGCAGGACGCAAGATTAATGTCAATGCAGTGGCACCCGGGGCAATCAACTCCCCCATGTTGTTCTCACAGCACAAAACCCAAGAGTTGGCTGATTCTGTGGTGGAACGCAACCGAAACTCGATTCCCATCGGCGAGGTAGCACAACCCCAAGAAGTGGCTCGGGCGGTTCTGTTTCTTGCCTCAGAACGGCATATCACTGGCGAAATTATGGCCGTTGACGGCGGCTACACCGCGGCTTAACCCTTCCCTGGCGGGCTTAATATGAAAATCAGCAAACTGACTATTTACCAGCATGACCTGCCCGTCAAGGGTGGCTCATATCGCATGGCCAATGCCCTGGTGACCAGCCTCGACACCACTCTGGTGAAATTGGAAACTGACTGCGGACTGGTAGGCTGGGGTGAAACCTGTCCAGTCGGCTCAACCTATGCACCCAGTCACGCTGGCGGCGCGCGAGCGGCACTGATGGAAATGGGTCCCGGTCTGATCGGGGCCGATGCAACCCAGCCGCGGTTAATACATCGGCGCATGGATGGCCTGTTGAACGGCCATAACTACGCCAAAGCCGCCGTCGATATTGCGGTCTACGACCTGCTAGGTAAAAAGACCGGCCTGTCCGTCGCCACATTGTTAGGTGGCGTAGTCACCAACAAGGTGCCGTCTTACTATGCCAGCGCAGTCGGCGAGCCCGATGAAATCGCTCGTATTGCCGCCGACAAAGCGGCCCAGGGTTTCCCAAGAATGCAGATAAAAATTAGCGGTCGGCCGGTTGAGATTGATATTGAAGTAGTGCGCAAGGTGTGGGAAACCGTCGGCAACAAAATGCGTCTGGCAGTAGATGGCAATCGCGGTTTAACGACCCGAGATGCTCTGCGCCTCAGCCGTGAGTGTGCCGATATTCCGTTTATTCTTGAGCAACCCTGTGACTCTCTCGACGAGATTAGAGCGATTCGCCAGCAGCTCCATCACCCGGTCTATCTCGACGAAAGCTCGGTCGATTTAACGACCGTCATCAGCGCCGCAGCGAGTGGATTAGTCGATGGCTTTGGTATGAAAGTTACGCGGATTGGTGGACTTTGCCGAATGGCCAGCTTTCGTGATATCTGCGAAGCGCGCAATCTGCATCACACCTCTGACGATTCCTGGGGTGGCGATATTATTGCCGCCGCCTGTGTCCACCTCGGCGCTACCGTTAAACCCAAGCTCTTTGAGGGCGCCTGGCTGGCGCAGCCCTATATCGAGGGGCATTATGATTCGCGCAACGGCATCGTTATTCGTGACGGCCATATCGCCCTGCCAACTGGCCCTGGTCTTGGCGTGGTGCCAGATGAAGGATTATTTAATCACGAAATAGCGTGTTTTTAAGACAGGCCTAATTGAACGGTAGAGGTTAATAATTGAACGGCAGAGGCTAACCCGGCAGCAGATTGTCTAGACCGATGACCAGCCCACCCAGACCCAGCGACCAGATCACACAGGCAGCCACATCAATCACACTAAAGGTTACCCGGCTGGTACCGCTGATTCCCACAAGCATCGGCACCAGACTTCTTACCGCGGTCATCAAGCGGCCGAGAATAATGGCCGCTGCGCCATACTTTAAAATAAACGCCTCAGATTTTTGCAGCTGCTTCGCGCGCTTGATAGCAAACGGATGATGATGGAATCTGGGACCAAGCCAACGACCCAGATAAAAACCAATATGGTCTGATAACAAGGCACCCATAAAAGCCAGAGTCATTATCTGCGACAGTGTGGCTAGCTGCTCAGTGTAAAGAACAGTCGAGATAGTCAGCAGGATAACCCCGGAAACCAGCAGCCCAATACCCGGACAGGCCTCCAGGAAAGCCAAAATCGGCACAACCATCCAGGCGTTTTGTTTGTTGGCAGTTAGCCAATTTAAAATAAACTCGTCGATGACAGCATCACTCGTCGCGCAGAACATCAGTAGCGGTTGGATTGGATTAAGATTTTCACCATAACCACTAAAGATCTAGATTAACAGCGCTAAAATAAAACCATGGCAAACTCATAGAGCCTGGCAATCAAGGCTTAAAGTGACATTGCCGCAGTATTGAAGGGCTCGTTGGCCATAGCCATAAACTCGGCGACAATTGGATCTTCGAGTTTCTTTTTAAAACAGCAGAGCCCGAGGTCAAAAGCCGGAATGCTGCTGTCCGCCAGTATTTGAATTCGCTCTTTAACCGGACTGTTGTCCACCACCACAATAGGCGAGAGACCCACGCCGCAACCCAGAGCGACCATGCTGACCAGAGCCTCTTGACCGGACACCTGTGCATAGACATTGGGTCGACCCTGATGCTTAGCTCTAAACCACTGTTCAAACCGTTTTCGCGCCACCCCGTGCTCCGGCAAAATAATCGGCAGATTTGCCCAGTCCACGGTCTCCGCCTGCCAGGCCTGCTTGACCGAGCAGTTGATCGTGGGCGCAATAATTGCCAGAGGCACAGCAGCGATGGTCTGAAAATGAATGCTGGAAACCAGATCATCGGGGCGAGCAGCAATCGCCAAATCGACCCGCTGATTTTTTATCTGATCGATACCATCGGCCGCATCACCGGTGTCGAGATTAATATCTATATTGGGGTGAGCCTGACGGAATTTTTCCAACAGCGGCGGCAGGTAGGAATATGAAGCAGTGACCGAGCAATAGATATTCAGCGATCCCGACAGCTCCTGCTGAGAGGCATTGAGCGACTGCTTTAACGACTCAAACTGCACGATTTGCTGATCCGCATAGGCGAGCAACTGTTTCCCCTCGCGGGTCAAAAACACCGACCGATTATCGCGGATTAGCAGCTGGCTTCCCAACTCTTCCTCCAAGCGCTGAATCGAGCGACTCAGAGTTGAGGGACTGAGGTGAAAGACAGCCGCGGTTTTGCCGAAATGCAAACTGTTGGCCAAGTGTTGGAATAATTTTAGCGACTTAATATCCATGGCGCATACTAAGCAATAAACGCTTACGTTGCAAAAAATGCAACACATTGGTGAATATATAATGTTTTAAGCAATATACAAAACCCGCTACAATGCGCGACCGAAATCAATAGCACCCACCCATAGGTGGCCGGAGACTAACAATGGCGAATTACTTTAATACCCTCAGCTTGCGCGACAAGCTTACTCAGCTCGGCAAATGCCGGTTTATGGACCGCAGCGAATTCACCGACGGTTGTGATCTGATCAAAGGTTGGAATATCGTCATTATCGGCTGTGGCGCCCAGGGCCTCAATCAGGGCCTGAATATGCGCGACTCCGGTTTGAACATCTCCTATGCACTGCGTCAGCAGGCAATCGATGAAAAGCGTCAATCATTCCAGTGGGCATCCGATAACGGCTTCACCGTGGGTACCGCCGAAGAACTGGTTCCCGATGCCGATCTGGTCCTCAACCTGACGCCAGACAAGCAGCACACCGCAGCCGTTACAGCGGTTATGCCGCTGATGAAACAAGGTGCAACACTGGCCTACTCTCACGGTTTCAATATCGTTGAAGAAGGCATGCAGATTCGCCCTGACCTGACTGTAATCATGGTGGCACCCAAGTGTCCAGGCACTGAAGTCCGCGAAGAGTACAAGCGCGGCTTTGGCGTGCCAACACTGATTGCCGTGCACCCTGAAAATGACCCCAAAGGCAATGGTCTGGCTATCGCTAAAGCCTACGCCTCTGCGACGGGCGGTGATCGAGCCGGCGTTCTCGAATCGTCTTTTATCGCCGAAGTAAAATCCGACCTGATGGGCGAGCAAACCATCCTCTGTGGTATGTTGCAGACCGGTGCCGTTCTCGGTCACCAGCAGCTGCTCAATCTGGGCGTTGATGCAGGCTATGCCCGCAAGCTGATTCAATACGGCTGGGAGACAGTCACTGAAGGCCTCAAGCACGGCGGCATCACCAACATGATGGACCGTTTGAGCAACCCGGCAAAAATCAGAGCATTTGATATGTCTGAACAGCTGAAAGGCATTCTGCGCCCGCTGTTTGAAAAGCATATGGACGACATTATCGAAGGAGAATTCTCTCGCACCATGATGATCGACTGGGCCAACGACGATGCCAACCTGCTCAAGTGGCGCGCCGAAACAGCCAATACGACCTTTGAACAGGCGCCGGATTGCGATATCGAAATCACGGAACAGGAATTCTACGACAAAGGCATCTATCTGGTTGCAATGATTAAAGCCGGTGTTGAGCTGGCTTTTGAGACCATGGTCTCGTCGGGCATTATCGAAGAGTCGGCCTACTACGAGTCACTCCACGAAACGCCATTGATCGCTAACTGTATTGCACGCAACAAGCTCTACGAAATGAACGTGGTGATCTCCGATACCGCCGAGTACGGCAACTACCTGTTCACCCACGCCGCCGTGCCACTGCTGCAGGATCACGCCAACTCTCTGACGCTGGAAGATCTGGGTGAAGGCTTGGCCAACAGCTCCAATGCGGTAGACAATATTCGTTTAATTGAAGTTAATGACGCCATTCGCGATCACGATGTTGAACTCATCGGCCACGAACTGCGCGGTTATATGACAGATATGAAGCGAATTATTGAACTCGGATAGACAGGCAATTGTCACAAACAAAAAAACCGGGTCTGATGATTTAGACCCGGTTTTTTTTATTCACAAACTAGCGTTTCTCGGCGCCTGCCAACGCATACCACCCGATATACAGATAGCACACCAGTGGCACGATAAAGCTCAGCTGAATACCAATATTGTCAGCCGCCACACCCTGAATTAACGGCACCAACGCACCACCCACAATCGCCTGACAGACAAAGCCTGATCCCTTACTGGTCATCGACCCAAGACCTTTCACAGCAAGGGTAAAAATAGTCGGGAACATAATCGAGTTAAAGAAACCGACGGCCAGAATAGACCACATGGCAACATCGCCCGTGGTGTTAATGCTGACCACAATCATCACCACCGCAATCACGGCATTAACCGCCAGATACCTGGTATCGGCAATGTAGTTCATCAACACGGCGCCAACCAGGCGACCAATCATCGCTGCGCCCCAATAATAGGCCACCATTTCACCGGCATCTTCCACGCTCAAGCCAGCAATCGAACTCTCAGAGAAATAGTTAACCAAGAAGCTGCCAATGGATACCTCACCGCCCACATAGAGGAAGATCGCCAGCGCACCCAGCACCAGATGGCGGTGGCTCCAGACCGACTCACTATTGTCGTCAGTGTTTTCGACATGAGCCAGAACCGGCAATTTAATGCTGCGGAAGACCAAAGCCGCAGCAACCAACATACCGGCGATCATCAGATAGGGGCCCTGCACCGCTGAGGCATCTGCTGCTACCACACCAAGAATCAGTGCAGCACCGATAATCGGCCCAACGGTCGTGCCCAGGGAGTTAGCAGCCTGCGCCAGATTGAGGCGACTGGCCGCTGTTTTCTCTGGTCCCAGTGCCGCAACGTAGGGGTTTGCAGCAACCTGAAGAATGGTGATACCACTGGCGAGCACAAAGAAGCCCAACAGAAACAGTGCATAGAGATGCAGACTGGCTGACGGGTAAAAAAGACAGCACCCGGCTGCAGTGGTCAACAGACCAATCACAATACCCTGCTGATAGCCGACCTTATCAATCAATCTGCCGGCAAAGGGCGAAACAATAAAGTAGGCGCCAAAGAAGCAAAACTGCACCAGCATCGCCTGAGTGTAATTGAGATCAAATGACTCCTTTAGAAAGGGAATCAAAATATCGTTAAGAACGGTAATAAAACCCCAAAAGAAAAACAGGCAGGTCATCGCGATAAACGCAAATGTCTGCTTGCCTTGAGCCTGACCCTCTACAACTGTTGCCGACGAACCATCGGCTGATGAACCTGCCATGTGACCCCCTCTCTCAAAAAGTAGTAATACAGATTTATTGTTATTCGATACTTGCTCAAAGCAGCTTATGTCGCGGCACTCAGATGTTCAATCATTATTCGGTGAATGGGGCGCTCTCTACGATCGTGCGTTAAATGCCACCCAATCCTCTGGGCTATCGATATCCATCGCCGCGCAAGGTAAATCGAGTTGTAGCACCGCCTTACCAGGCTGGTTAAGCAAGGTTTTAGCGCCACTATCACCACTCAGTGCAGCAAGATGGGGGAACAGGCTTTTCGGAAACAGCGCCGGCACACCGCACTTGCCCGCATAATACGCCGCTACTGTGCGCTCACCATCGAAGACGCCGACCAACTTATCTAAATCGTCGCGATCCACCTCAGCCTGATCCGCAAGAAGAATTAACACGCCGGCATAATCCTGCTCGAGACTGCGCACACCGGCAGCAATTGATGAGCCCAGCCCTGAGCGCCAATCGCGGTTTAATACAATCCTGGAAGCGGACACAGTTGGCTGAATGTGATCATGGTTAGCACCGAGAACCACATAGACATGGCCAGGGGAAACGGCATTAGCGCGATCAATACAGTGTTGCAGTAGCGACTTACCGTTGTGTACCAATAACTGCTTGGCCGAGCCAAAACGGGTGGCTGCGCCGGCAGCGAGAATCAAAATGGCGATTTTATCTGTCATCTTGTCTGCCCGCTTGCCCGCTCGCTCATTAGCACAGGGACTCAACGCTGCCATGAATCACCCCACTCAAGGAGGCTGCGCTGGCACCGCGCAAGACAGCCTGGCATTCAGCCAAAATAGACAGTGCAATGCCCTCAGGGAGATCGGCGCCTAAATCGAGTCCGGCGGGCCCGGCAAGCGGAATGCTTAACCGCTGACGTGTCAGCTGCGCCAATTCCAAGACTTTTTGCAGACGAGATCGCGGGCCCAACAGCGCCAGATATTTAAGCGATGAGCCCTGCAAGACCTTGATTGCTTGAGCATCCAGCTCCAGGTTGTGGCACATAACTACCGCCGCATCCCAGTGTGTCGCGAACTTATCCTCAAGCAGTTGGTGAAGCGGCTGACGCAAAATGTGGTCAACCGAAAGAAAGTAATCCCGTCGCGCATTGGCCGGTCGTGAATCCCAAAGACTCAGCGTCCAACCCAGATTTTTTGCCAACGCCGCGAGGGGCTGCGCATCGACACCGCCGCCGACAATCAGCAGATGTGGTGGTGGAGATAACGACGTTTGCAACCAGCTCTGGCCGTCCTCTTCAATTAAATCAACGGTGCCGCGCTGACCTGTGGCCGCAGACCATTTCGTAGCAACGGTACCATCGCTGGCAATGAGCTGTTGATATTGCCCGACACCACCAGCAATCAAGTGGTTATAAACCTGACTCAGATGCAGGTAGTCGAGCTCCGCCAAAATCGGCTGCAGCAGAATATCCACGGTGCCACCGCAGCCAATCCCGAGCTGAAACGCGATATCGTCTTCATCGCTGCCATCGTATCTCAGGGTCAGGGAATTTTTGTGCTGCATAACACGCGCCGCCTGACGCTGGATATCAGCCTCCAGACATCCGCCACTCAGCAGACCAAACTGCTGGCCGAGATCATTAAACAGCATCATCGCGCCGGCTTTGCGATAACAGGGGCCCACGGTTTGATACACCGTACCCAATACCCAGAGGTGTTTGTCTCGGAGCGGATACCAGTGCTGCAAAAGCTGCATCAAATGACTATTCATAGCGCTAAAACCAACCGCCCGATGACTGTTTAATTAACTCAATCGCAGAGGCAAATGACGCAGACGCTGACCAGTGGCCTTGAACACCGCATTGGCAACAGCCGGTGCCAAAGGCGGCAGACCGGGCTCACCCACGCCTTCGGGATGTTCCTGACTCGCGACAATATGCACATCCACAGCCGGCGTCTCGGCCATGCGCAGCATCGGGTAATTATGGAAATTACTCTGCTCCACCACACCCTCTTTAAGCGTGATCTCGCCGTACAGAGCTGTCGTGAGGCCATAGATGATGCCGCCCTCTACCGCATCGCGGACAATCCCGGGGTTGACCACCGTACCGCAATCAATCGCAGCGGTGACTCGGTGCACAATAATCTTGTCGCCTTCAACAGAGACCTCGGCAATCTGCGCCACAGCCGAGCCAAATGAGCTGTGCACGGCCAGCCCGTGGAAATGGCCCGCCGCCAATGGCTTGCCCCAGCCGGCTTTTTCAGCAACCAGTTGAGTCGCGTTTTTCAGGCGCGGATTGTTTTGCAGATTGGCCAGACGAAACGCGAGTTCATCGATACCGGCACGCTGTGCCAACTCGTCAATAAAGCACTCTTTAAAAAACGCATTCGACGAATTACCGACCGCACGCCAAAAACCGGTACGCAATCCCGGGTCTCGGGGGATATGCCGCACCTCTTTATTGGGCGTGTCGTAATCGTTATAGATACCGTCGCCAGCGCTGGGGTCTGCCTTAAAACGTTTAAATACCGAGTAGCCAAACTTACTCAACCAATCGACAAAACCTTTGTTCAGATAGTCCGGTGCAAGCACATCAACCCACTGATCGAGAACATGATCCATAATATTGGGCCCTACACGGCGAACCGACCAGGTCTCGATAATGCCCTGATTTGAGACTCCAGCCTGCATTCGCACCAGTGCCGGCGGCCGGTAGAAGTCGTTGCGCATATCATCCTCACGACTCCAGACCACCTGAATATTGCGTCCGGTCTTGCGCGCGATCTCGACTGCCTCCGCGACATCATCGCCGAGACCACGGCGACCGAAACCACCACCGAGAAAGGCTGGATGCATTTTCACTTTGTCGGCATCAAAATCACCGTAATAAACCGCCGCACCGGCAGACGCCTGAACCGACTGAGTGCCGACATAAACCGCACAGGAATCACCGTCAATCTCAACCGTGCAGTTGAGTGGCTCCATCGTCGCATGCGCCAAATAGGGCGCAAAGTAATCAGCGCTCACCCTGTGTTCGGCTTGATCGAGCAGCTTGTCGCCCTCGCCTTCCAAACAACATTCCAACCCTTTTTCCGATGCATCGTTGAGTGTCTCAACAAACTCTTGGTATAGGCTATCCGATGACCAGCCAGCCAACTCGGTCTGAGTCCAATTCACCTCAATCGACTCAGCCGCCTTGCGCGCTCGCCAATAGCTGTCAGCTACCACGGCGACACCATGGCGTAATTCAATCACATCCACCACACCAGCTTGCTGCAACGCGGCCGTGCCATCAAACCGCTGCACCGCGGCTCCAACAACTGGCGCTCTCACCACCACGGCGCGATACAGGTTCTCCACCTCGGCATCGATACCAAAAATTGCTGTGCCGGTAGACTTGGCCAGCGCATCGAGTCGCGGTCGCTCACGACCAATCTGGTCAAATTGCTGCGGGCTTCGCAGCGGCGAATTTTCCGGCACCGGCAATGCCGCCGCCAGCGCAACAAATTCACTGTAGGCATAGCGCTGACCATCAGCCAGCACCTGACCATCGGCCAACAGCAATTTATCGACAGGTTGATTGAGCTGTTGCGCCGCCGCGTTGCGAATCGCCGCGGCGGCATCTGCTGCAGCCTGTCGAATTGGCAAAAACTGGGCGCGAGTCGCATTGCTGCCGCCCGTGGCCTGCATTTTCATTTCCGGATTCTTGTAATCCTCGTGCAGACTGGCATGACGCACCTCAATCAACTCAGGACTGACGCGCAACTCCTCGGCGATCAGAGTGCTCAAACCATCGAGAATACCCTGCCCCATCTCACTGCTGGGGAGATAAAAAATAACCTGATTGTCAGACGTAATCTGGATAAACGAATTGGGTTCAAATGCCCCAACCACCGGCGCGTAACCCACCGACTTTGCATGGCTGGTGGAGCACCCGACAATCAAGCCACTGGCGACCGCTCCGGTGGTAAGCAAAAAACGCCTGCGCGTAAGTGAGCGTGTATTCATGACTCAACCCCCCTATTGGCGGGATCAAAGCTCTGCACAGCTGACTCCGCAAGAGCCCCTGAACGCATCGCGGCAGCGCTTGATTTAATAGCTGCCTTAATTTTTCCGTAGGTACCACAACGACAGATATTGCCATCCATCGCAGCGTGAATCTCATCATCTGAGGGGTTGGGGTTTTTGCTCAGCAGCGCGCTGGCCGACATCAACTGACCAGACTGGCAGTAGCCACACTGGGGAACACTGTGCTCAACCCAGGCCTGTTGCAGGGGATGCATATTATTCGGCGTGCCGAGACCTTCGATGGTAGTGATAGCCGCGCCTTGAACAGCAGAGACAGGCAGAGTGCAGGTACGCAGCGCCTCACCATTCACATGCATGGTGCAGGCCCCACAGAGACCCATGCCACAGCCGAATTTGCTGCCTTTAAGTTTAAAGTGATCGCGCACCACCCAGAGCAGAGGCGTGTCCGGGTCGAGGTCAAACGCCACAGCGCGGTTATTTAATTGGAAAGTAATCATTGCGAAACCGGATTTTTATTATTTGTCACAGAGTGCAGAACAATCCGGAAAACTTCAAGCGCGACACGGCGACAACCGTGACCGGCGGGAATCAACAATGGCGTTGTTCGACTGCGCGCAGACTAGCCTTTGAGCATCGACTTCATCGCCTGCTTGAGCGCATTGTGCAGCGTGCGTATCTGCTGCAGATCGTCGGGATTGGTCATCCAGTGATAAACAATACCGCTGACCGACGTCGTGAAGTGATCGGCAAGCAGCTCCGCATCGACCGTGGATGCAACGTCCCCGGCACTGATGGCCTCAGCGATCCAACCCAACACATCGGCGCGGCGACGGCGGTGAATTCCCAGAATCACATTTCGCAACGCGGAGTCAGGGGCCAGAGAATCAAACCACAACCGATAGAACGCTTCGACATGAATCGGGGCATCTTCACAAAAAGCCAGGTGAGCATCCAGCGCCGCGGCAATGGCTTCATAGCCGCGCTTATTGTTGGTCACCGATGTCAACTCAGCCAGCCAGTCTTCTCCCACCGAGCGCAGCACAAAATCAAACAGCCCGGCCTTGTTGCCAAATCGGTAACCCGCCAGTCCACGGGAATAGCCCGCCTTCTCGCCCACGTCTTTCAGCGTAAGTTGACCCGCGCCATTTTCCACAATCAACGCAACCGCCGCCTCAAGCATCTTGGCATCGGAAATTTCTTTGCGCTCAATCTGGGTCAAACGCAGGGTTTTAGCCATTGGGATTATCCTGTTTTGTTAACTCACCAGCCCGGTTACATGGACCGCCGATACTGGCCGCCGACCTCAAACAAGGCATTAGTAATCTGCCCCAGCGAACAACAGCGCACCGCTTCCATCAACACCTCAAAACCATTGCCACCCTCTTTGACGGTGTCCTGAAGGCGCTTGAGGATTGCCGCAGACTCATCGCCATGGGTCGCCTGGAACGCGCGAAGACGTTTGATCTGACTCTGCTTTTCCGTTTCAGTGGAGCGCGCCAGCTCAATGTCCACCGACTCGGGGTCAGCGTCGCTAAGGAAGGTATTGACGCCGACAATGGGCAGCGAGCCATCGTGCTTTTTGTGTTCGTAAAAAAGTGATTCTTCCTGAATCTTACCACGCTGATAACCGGTTTCCATCGCACCAAGCACACCGCCGCGATCGGAGATTTTCTCAAACTCCTGCAGCACTGCCTCTTCAACCAAGTCAGTCAGCTCATCGATCACAAAGGCGCCCTGATTGGGGTTTTCATTTTTTGCCAGACCCCACTCCTGATTAATAATAAGCTGAATCGCCAGCGCCCGGCGAACCGACTCCTCGGTAGGAGTGGTAATCGCTTCATCATAGGCGTTGGTGTGCAAGCTGTTGCAATTATCGTAGATCGCAATCAGCGCCTGCAACGTGGTGCGGATATCATTAAAGTTCATCTCCTGGGCATGCAGGGAGCGACCCGAAGTCTGAATATGGTATTTCAGTTTCTGGCTGCGCGAGTTGGCGCCATAGCGATCACGCATAGCCACAGCCCAGATGCGCCGAGCGACACGGCCCATCACTGTGTACTCTGGATCCATACCATTGGAGAAAAAGAACGATAGGTTCGGTGCAAAATCATCGATGCGCATACCTCGCGCTAAATAAGCTTCCACAAAGGTAAAACCATTGGAGAGGGTAAAGGCCAACTGCGAGATCGGGTTAGCGCCTGCCTCGGCGATATGATAGCCAGAGATCGACACCGAATAGAAATTGCGAATCTGTTGATCGATAAAATACTGCTGCATATCACCCATCATGCGCAGGCTGAACTCAGTCGAAAAAATACAGGTGTTCTGGCCCTGATCTTCCTTGAGAATATCCGCCTGAACGGTGCCGCGCACCCGCTGTAAGGTATTGCTGCGCAGGCTCTGGTATTCATCGGCACTGGGCTGGCGACTGTGTTCAGCAACAAACTGCTCAAGCTGCTGATCAATAGCGGTATTCAGGAACATCGCCAAAATAGTCGGCGCCGGGCCATTAATCGTCATCGATACAGAGGTGCTAGGATGACAGAGATCAAAACCGTCGTACAGCGCCTTCATATCATCCAGCGTACAGATCGACACCCCGGCATTGCCGACCTTGCCGTAAATATCCGGCCGCTCGTCGGGATCAAAACCATACAGCGTGACCGAATCAAAGGCAGTAGATAAACGCTTGGCAGGAGAGTGCTCGGAGAGCGCTTTAAAGCGGCGGTTGGTTTTAAAGGCATCGCCCTCGCCGGCAAACATACGCGCCGGATCTTCGCCTTCACGCTTAAACGGAAACACCCCCGCAGTATAGGGAAACTCGCCCGGTAAATTGTCACGCATCAGCCACTTGAGCAGTTCGCCGTGATCCTCAAAGCGCGGCAACGACACCCGCGGAATTTTATTGCCCGACAGCGACACGCTGTTTAATTTGGTGACAACCTGTTTGCCATTCGGCAGCAGGTCAATTTTTTCATCGCCAGAATAGGCTTCTACCACAGCAGGCCAATTGTCGAGCAGCGTGCTGGCCTTGCTGTCCATGGCCTGTCTGCGTTCAGCAATCAATACATCGATCGTTTGCGGCGCATCGCTGCCGTTCTCTAATAACATCGCTTTGGTTGCCGCCAGCTGCTGCTGTTGGCGAGCCAGTTTTGCCTGCTGTTCAACCTGCTGATGATAACCGCGCTGAGTGGCGGCGATCTCGGCCAGATAGCGCTGACGATCGGCCGGCACAACCACGGTTTTTTCCGATGGTGTACGGCGATCCACTTTTGCCAGATGCTGTTCAAAGCTACGCAGACCACGGGCCTGCAAGAGGTTCAGCAGCTCCTGATACGCAGCCGTCACGCCATCATCGTTAAAGCGCGAAGCGATGGTGCCAAACACCGGCATCTGCTCCGGATTTTGATCCCATGCCTCGCGATTGCGCTGCACCTGTTTACAGACATCACGATAGGCATCATCACTGCCCTTACGGTCAAACTTATTGATAATCGCCAGTTCGGCATAATCGAGCATATCGATTTTTTCCAGCTGGCTCTGGGCACCAAACTCTGGTGTCATCACATAGATTGGCACATCCACATAAGGCACGATGCCGGCATCGCCCTGACCAATACCCGGCGTTTCAACCACCACCAAATCAAAATCACCAAGGCGCAGTGCGCAGACAATATCTTTCAGCGCCGCCGGCACTTCACCGGTGGCACCGCGGGTGCCGATTGAACGCATATAAATAGATGGGTGATAGATTGCATTCATGCGAATCCGATCACCGAGCAGTGCGCCGCCGGTTTTACGCCGAGTCGGGTCGATCGCCAGCACCGCAATCTTGAGCTGGTCGGCACTGTCCTGTCGGAAGCGACGAATCATCTCATCGGTTAGTGACGACTTACCTGCACCACCGGTGCCGGTAATACCCAGAACCGGCACCGTGGCACTGAGAAATTGAGCCTGTTCGCGAAGCGATTTCTGCTGTTCTTCATTGAGTTCATCACGCTCAATCGCCGTGATTAAACGGGACAGGTTTTTGCGTCCGGCAGCACCTGAGAGCGCATCGGCATTAACCTTGATGTCACTGTAGGTACCCAGCGAACAGCGCGCGATCATATCCTCGATCATCCCAACCAAACCGAGATTTTGCCCGTCGTAGGGCGAGTAAATACGCTCGACACCGTATGCCTCAAGCTCCTTGATCTCAGCCGGCACAATCACCCCACCGCCACCGCCAAAGATTTTTATATGCTCGGCACCGGCCTCTTTTAACAGATCAACCGCATACTTAAAGTACTCGACATGGCCGCCCTGATAGGAGCTGATGGCGATGCCCTGGGCATCTTCCTGCAGGGCAGTTTCCACCACCTCAGCCACCGAGCGATTGTGCGCCAGATGGATAACCTCAACCCCGGCGCCCTGAAGAATGCGGCGCATAATATTGATTGCTGCATCGTGGCCATCAAACAGGCTGGCAGCGGTAACAAAACGCAGAGGAATGCCCTTTTTTTGCTCAGGATTGGCCGGTGAGGCGGTATTTGGAACGGCTGAGATACTCATAATATTGACTCATTAGCGAAGTAATACGGCGAGTTTAATAATCTTGCTTGTTACATGCAAGTAAGTTAAATAAAAAACAATCCCGCAACTGCGGGCACTGCGAGCCTGCTTGACGGGTCGCTGAATAATTTACCCGCCGACAGGCTGTTCGGCGACAGTCGAGCCAAAGCCGTGGTAGTCAGCGATGGCCAGACCCGCAGCCACACTGGTGAACGGATCATGCTCAACCACCTTTCCAGGGAACTGATTGTCGAGAATATCTTTCACCGCAGGAATTAATGAAGAGCCGCCGGTACGTAGCACCAGATCGATATCGCCCGCCACGACGCCCGCTTTATCGAGAATAAGGGTAATCGCCTGTTCCAGCTCAAACAACAGATCGGAGATCATCAGCTCGAACTCCCAGCGCTCGAGTGTGACTTCAATGTCGATCTCCGGAATATCTAACACTGCGTAATCGGCAACCGAAAGCTCGGCTTTAAAGACTTTGATCGCCTCAAACACCTGGTAGCTGTAATTCTGTTTAATCAGATCATAGAGTCGGCGGAATTTGATCGAGCCCTCATCGGCCTCTTCCATGCGCAGCATCACAGGAGCGGTGTATTTGTTCTGATTGAGCATATAACTGATCGGCCAATTGATCAGCAGCTCTTCAAAATCGGCAAACGGAAAGAGCGTATCAACCTCGGATCCATCGACAGTCCGCCGCCAGCGCTCTCCTTTGCCTAGCAGTGGAAACACTAGCTCGCGAAAAATACACTGATCAATCTTGTCACCACCCAACGCAATGCCATGGGTGGCCACCACGTTAAAGTCACTGCCTTCACGGCGCAGAATACAAAAATCCAGAGTGCCGCCACCGAAATCAACGGTCAACATCAGCTGGTCACGGCTGTGGGGATGGTTGTACAGATAACTAATCGCCGCTGCAGTGGGCTCCGGACAGAACGTTTGCTCGACAATGCCGGCATGACGATAGGATTCACTCAGCCTCTCCAGGGCGACATTATTGCGCCCCTGCTCCAGCCCCTCAAAGTTGACCGGATGACCAATACAGGCATGACTGCTGTCAGCAACACTCAGCTGCAACGCTTTGCGAATGCCAACTAAAATCGGCGTAACCAATGCCACCAGGCGAAAGGGGCGCGAAAAAATAACCGTTTTATCGCTGGCAGTATTACCCAGCAAACGCTTGGTGCCGCGAAACAGTCGCCCCGGCAGCCCGGCATCATTAAATGCCTGGCCGAAAACCTTGCTGGTCTCGGATTCACTGGCAGGTCCATCTGCCGTACCGGCAGAGGTTCGCGCCTCACCGATCAACTCGGCACTGAGCTCGACCTTGCGGCCCTGATTATCACTGATGTAATCGTCGATAGCAGGCTGGCCGATAGTCGAGAAAAAATCCCGATCAATATAATTGGCCGACGGCATAATCGGATTGAGCTGGCTCAACTGAACCAGCTTCACGCGTTCGCCATCAAAAACCGCAGCGGCACTGTTACTGGTGCCAAAGTCGATACCAATGCCGTGTTTGAGTGGCAAATCAGAGCTGTTTTTTTGCATGAAAGAAGATCACAGAAAGACCAAAGATAGGCCTATTTTAGCCTAATTGAGTCGCCTAGATTAGCGATAATTACATTGATTTAGCCCGCAATCGAGAAAAATATCACCCCCACAAAAGAACCAAAAGCCTGTAAACTTAGAAAAAATTCTGGTCCATAAAAACAATAACCACAGGGATCCTCCATGCTCCGCTCAATTGCCCCAGGTGCTCTACAGCAGCGCCACAAACTCGTCATGCTCTCAATGGTGGCCGTATTTATTTGCTATATCGACCGCATCGCCATGTCTGTCACTATTATTCCCATGGCCGAACAATACGGCTGGGGCCCCGAGACACAGGGACGCGTATTGTCATCATTTTTTGTCGGCTATCTGCTGCTGCAAATCCTTGGTGGCACCCTGTCAGATCGTTTTGGCGGCAAAGTCGTGCTCGGTGTTGGCGTCTTGCTGTGGTCACTGTTTACTGTGTTGACTCCCCTTGCGGCGTCGTTTGGGCTGGCCATACTGATTCTCAACCGGATATTCATGGGCATGGGCGAAGCCGTTACCTACCCCTCAATTTACAGCCTGCTGGCACGCTGGGTGCCGCAATCCGAGCGCGCTCGAGCAATGGGTGCCATTAATAGCGGCATTCCGCTGGGCACCGTAGTTGCATTGGTTATCACACCGCTTATTGTTCAAGCCTATGGATGGGAAATGGTGTTTTACAGTTATGGCTTACTTGGCGTGCTGTGGTTTGTATTCTGGCAATCGACCTCCTCCGAGCCTAGCACTCATCCGCACATCAGCCCTGAAGAATTGGCCCACATTCAAGCAGAAGGCGAACCCAGCAAAGCCGAGACCGCACCGCCGATACTGCAGCTGTTAAAAAGCCCCGCCGTATTAGCCATCATGGTCGCGCACTTCTGCAATAACTGGTCGCTATTTCTACTGCTGACCTGGCTGCCGACCTTTATTAACAAAGGGCTGGGCGTGGATTACGCCTCAGTCGGTTACTTCACCATGGTGCCATTTATTATCTCGGTGCTGTTCTACAATATCTCCGGCAATATCGCCGACCGCATGATTAAGGGCGGTATGGCTGTAGTTAAAGTGCGCAAAATCATGCAGTCCGTCAGCCTCGGCGGTATGGCCGCAACCATGATGGTGGTGGGGTACGCCGAAAGCGTGTGGGTCGCCATCGGGATTATGACCCTCGGCAATATTCTCGGCTCCGCAGCCATCGGCGGATTTGTGGTCAACCATATGGATATTGCACCCAAATATGCCGGCACGCTGATGGGCATTACCAACACCATGGCCGCGATCCCGGGCATTATTGGTGTCTATGCCGCAGGCTACATTCTCGAAGCAACCGGTTCATGGGTCATGGTGTTCCAGCTAGCCGGTGCGGTATCGTTGTTTGGCATGCTGTTTTATCTGATATTTGCCAGTGCTGACAAGCAGTTTGATTAGAGGCCTCAAGGCGAAACGCAGCGACATGGAGAGATCCCTCAACTGCGCTCCGGATGACAGGTTTTGTAAAACATGCTCAAATAAGGCTTAGAACAAAAACAAAAAGAATCTCACTATGAAAGTCACCCCCTACTCGGAAAACTGTGGAGCCGTGGTCAGCGAACTTCAGCTTGCCACCCTAGACGACAACCAACTGGCAGAACTGCGCGCCGTGTTTGCCGAATACGGGCTGTTGTTTTTCCGTGATCAGGACTTGCCACCACAGGAACATCTGCGTTTTGCCCAGCGCTTTGGCACTATCGTGGTGAATAAATTTTTCAAGACCAGCGAAGAGTCACCACTGATCGCCGAAGTGCGCAAAGAGAAAGACCAGCAGACCAATATTGGTGGTGGTTGGCACACCGACCATTCCTATGACGAGATTCCCGCACTGGGCTCAATTCTGGTTGCGCGAACGCTGCCAACTAGCGGCGGTAACACGCAGTTTGCCAATCTGGCCGCGGCCTACGACGCCATGCCCGACGACCTCAAAAAACGCATTGAAGGACTGCGCGCAATTCACTCCAACAAGCACCTATATGGTGAGAACGGCCTCTACCGACTAACTGATCTGGCCAGCCAACTGGGCGGAATGGATCGTGTTGGCGATGCCACGCATCCGGTCGTCATTCGCCACCCAGAAAGTGGTCGCAAAGTGCTCTACGTCAATCCCGGACACACAATTCAATTTGAGGACTGGGACTTTGCCGAAAGCCGCAAGCTACTCGACGAACTCTATATGCATGTCGCACAGCCACAATTCACCTGCAGCTTTAACTGGCTGCCCGGCTCCGTCACCTTCTGGGACAATCGCTGCACCTGGCATCAGGCGGACAATGATTATCAAGGTCAGATGCGACTGATGCACCGCATTACCTTGCAAGGCAGTGAGTTAGCAGCGGCGTAACCTTGCCGATACTGGCATAATCCCTCTATGCCAACCATGCGTAAAAAATCTGACCTGCCGAGCAAGATCTGCCTGGCCTGCGAGCGCCCATTTGTCTGGCGCAAAAAATGGCAGCGCTGCTGGGACGAAGTGCGATACTGCTCCGTGCGTTGTAAATCTGACGCCCGAAAATCATCTATTAAAAGTCCCGACCTATGACCTCTTCACCCGCCCCGCAAAACACTCTCAACGCTGATATTGTGATTATTGGCGCCGGCCTTGCCGGACTCAGTGCGGCCAACAAATTGCATCAGGCAGGCCTTGAGGTACTGGTTATCGATAAAGGTCGTGGCCTCGGTGGACGTCTGGCTGGCAGAAGAATTGGCGACGCCACGTTTGACCATGGTGCGCAGTTTATGACCGCCAGAGACCCGGACTTTCAAACCCATGTCGCAGAGTGGATCAATGCCGGCGTCGCGGAAGAGTGGTACAGCAGCTATCCCGGGCAGGCAAATGGCCATCCACGCTATCGCGGCGTGCCCACCATGACGGCTATCGCGAAATATCTGGCTATCGATATCGATGTCCGCCGCGCGACACGCGTTGAAAGCATCGATCAGCACGGGCAGACCTGGCTCTGCCGGCTCGACAGCGGTGAAACAATCAGCTCAAAGGGTTTGCTAATCACCTCGCCAGTCCCGCAGACCATCGACCTGTTGGCCTCAGGGAATATTAAGATCTCTGCCAGCCATCGCGCACGTCTGGAAAAAATTGCCTATGAAAGCTGCATTGCAGTAATGGCAGTGCTCGATGGCCCGACCTCAATCGCGGCGCCAGGCGCCATCGCCTTCGACACCGGGCCAATCGCCTGGATCAGCGACAACCAGCAGAAAGGTGTCTCCAATATTCCCGCGGTGACCATTCATGGCAGTGGCGCCTTTAGCGCCGAGCACTTTGAACAGGACCGCATGCAGGCAGGTCAGCAGTTAATCGATGCCGCGGCAGCGTATCTTGGCGACGCCAGGGTCACCGAATATCAGGTGCATGGATGGCGTTACAGTAAACCCTCAGTGGTTGACGATCACGCCTGTCTGTTATTGAGCAAGGCGACGGCACTGCCGCCACTTGCACTGGCCGGCGACGCCTTTGCCGGGCCGCGCTTTGAAGGCGCAGTGTTGTCTGGCTGGGCTGCCGCTGAGAGCTTGGTTGCCGAGTTAACGTAAACCGATCCTAATTGGCTATACTGGGCGCTCAATTTTAACCACCAATAGTCATCCATTATGTCTGATCTTCATGCCCGCAGCGGCTCTGCCTGCGAACTCTGCGCCAACACTGAAAACCTGAGTGCCTATGCGGTACCACCTGATAGCGACGGCAGCACTGAGCAATCACTGTTAGCCTGTAACAGGTGCCAGGATCAAATCAACAATCCAGATAATATCGACATCAATCACTGGCGCTGCCTCAATGACAGCATGTGGTCGCAAGTGCCCGCCGTGCAGGTTGTGGCGTGGCGTATGTTGACCCGCCTCAGCGCCGAGGGCTGGCCGCAGGAATTGCTGGAAATGCTCTATCTCGACGATAAGACCCTGGCTTGGGCAAAGGCGACGGGCGAAGGCCAGTCTGACGCTGACACAGTAGTGCACAAAGACAGTAATGGCGCCGTGCTCAGTGCCGGTGATACAGTGACGCTAATCAAGGATCTGGATGTAAAAGGCACCAGCTTTGTCGGCAAACGCGGCACCGCTGTGCGCAATATTTCACTGGTTCAGGACAACCCCGAACAGCTAGAAGGCCGAGTCAACGGCACACAGATTGTGATCTTAACCAAGTTTGTAAAGAGGGCGAACTAATGGCTTCAACAGAACAAGAACTGCGCGTTCAACTCGCAGCATGCTATCGCATTTTTGACTATCTCGGCTGGTCAGAGATGATCTACAACCATATCACCGTGAAACTGCCCGGTGACAAAGAGCACTTTTTAATCAATCCCTACGGCTTGCACTACAGTGAGGTGACCGCCTCAAACCTGGTCAAGGTCGATATCGAAGGCAATATCGTTGAGCCAACAGACTACGCCGTTAATCCGGCAGGCATCCTGATTCATACCGCCATTCATGCTGCACGACATGACGTAAAATGTATTACCCACACCCACACTTCTGCCGGGATGGCCGTAGCCTGTTCCGAAGAGGGGCTGCGCAGCGACAACTTCTATTCCGCGCTGTTACACAACCGCATTGCCTATCATGACTTTGAAGGCATCACCGTAATGGATGATGAAAAACCGCGCCTGATCGCCAATATGGGCGACAAAAACATGCTGATTTTGCGCAACCATGGCCTGCTGACCTGCGGTCGGACAATTGCTGAAGCGTTTTATAACATGTGGGCAATGCAGCGCTCTTGCGAGATTCAGGTCGCCTGCGATGCAACCGGCCGACCACTGATACCGGTGGCAGATGAAGTACTCGCGCGGTCAGAGCAGCTGATGCTAAAGCAGGGAATGGGCAACCCTGTCGGTGAGCTGGAGTTCAACGCACTGGTGCGCACAATGGACAGAATCGATCCGTCATATAAGGACTAGGGGAAGGCAGGCTAAACAGCGACCGTGTTGGGGCACGTCGATACACACGCCCCAACACAGGTTCTACATCTCTACTTCATTAAGTCACGCGAAATAATCAGCTTCATAATCTCATTGGTACCACCATAAATACGCTGCACGCGCGCATCGGCGAAAGCACGCGCAACCGGGTATTCCCACATATACCCCCAGCCACCGTGCAACTGCAGACATTCATCAGCTACCCGACACTGCAAGTCTGTGGTCAATAGCTTCAGCTTGGATGCCGTTACGGTGTCCAGCTGGTCTTCAATCAACAGCTCGGTACAGCGATCCAAGAAAACCTCTGCGGCGCTGACTTCTGCGGCCAGTTCAGCAAGCTTGAATTGTGTATTCTGGAAAGAACTTATCGTCGTGCCAAACGCCTTGCGGTCTTTGACATAGTCGATGGTCGACTGCAGCACACCCTGACACATACCGTTGGCGCTGACCGCAATAGACAGTCGCTCCTGTGGTAAATCCTGCATCAGATAGATAAAACCGCGGCCCTCTTCACCCAACAGATTCGCTTTCGGGATTCTGACATCCTGGAAAAACAGTTCTGACGTATCCTGAGCCTTCATACCCAGCTTTTCGAGATTTTTACCCTTTGAGAAACCTGGCGTTCCGGCTTCAACCAAAAATAAACTAATCCCTTTCGAGCCGGCATTGACGTCCGTTTTGGCTACCACGATCACCAGACCAGATTTCTGACCATTGGTAATAAAGGTCTTGGAACCATTGATAACCCACTCATCACCGTCGAGAACCGCGGTGGTCTTGGTTCCCTGCAGATCAGATCCAGCACCGGGCTCGGTCATCGCAATTGCAGTGATCAACTCACCGCTGACACAGCGGGGAAGGTAGCGCTGCTTCTGCTCTTCACTGCCATAGCGAACTAAATAAGGCACCGCGATATCCGAGTGCAACGTCCAGCCAAGTCCACTGCAGCCCGCGCGACAAACCTCTTCATTAACAATGGCGTTATATCTGAAATCGACACCGACGCCGCCGTACTCTTCAGGAACAGTCGGTGCAAGAAAGCCCTGCTCACCGGCCTTCAACCAGATTTCGTCGCTGACCATGCCATCTTTTTCCCACTGCAGATGATGGGGAACAGCTTCGGTCTCGAGGAACTTGCGCACAGAGTCGCGGAACATATCGTGGTCGGAATCGTACAGCTTGCGTGGAATCATAATTGGGTTCTCATTCTGTTTCGGTTGCTTTTAACGAACAACTTTTCGTTAGGTTGCACTAGCCGGTAATTATGCGCGATTGTGCACAGGCAAAACGCCATCGGCATGACAATTAGGGGCCTTTTGGTGACCACAGCGTTCCCATCTCCGGAGATAAAACGGCATTAGACTATCTGGCCAACCCCAATAAAGACTAGCATCCCAGCGCCAATCGTCCAGTAAATATTGCCCGTTTTCCAGGCAGCGGCTATGGCTGCGGCCCCGCCCCAGAGATAGGGATTGGCAAGCGTTAACTGCAACTGACCACCACGCACCAACAAAATCGGCGCCAAAATGGCTGCCAAAACACCCGGACCACTAAAGCTCAACAACAGGCGCATATTCGGCCCCAGCCGGATGGGTAATCGTTTTATCAGAAACAGATAGCGGGTGCCAAAGGTAACACAGGCAAGCAGCAAGATCGTCACAATGGTCATGCCAGCCCCCTTAACTTGCTGACAGTGAAACCGGCAGTCATCGCCAGCAATGCCGCACAGATCAGCCCTAACTCAAAGTCCCAGAGGGTAAAGAGAATGGAGCTCACGGCTCCTGTGACCGCAGCGGCCAACATGGCGAGGGACTTGATACCCGGAACCACCAGCGCGATAAAGGTCGCGGCAATGGCAAAATCGAGGCCCAGATCAGTCAGATCCGGCAGCGAAGCACCCGCGACAATGCCGACAAAGGTCCACAAATTCCACGCCAGGTAAAAACTGCCGCCGGCAGCCAAACCGTAATAGAGTCGCACTTTGCCAGTGTAGGCACGGCGATGGCCGGACAGCGCAAACAGTTCATCGGTCAACAAAAATCCCAGCGGAACTCGCCAGCGCAAAGGATGCTGAATCATGCGTTCACGCAGCGAAAGGCCATAGAGAAAATGCCGCGAACTGATCACAAACGCCGTAAACAAGACGGTTAGCAATGAACTGTTATCAGCGATTAACTCAACGGTGACAATCTGCACCGCGCCGCCGAAAATAATCCCGGAGAACATTTGCGCTTCAAGCCAGCTAAAGCCGCGTTGCACAGCCAGCGAGCCAAACAAAATACCCCAGGGCAAAACCGCCAAACTGAGCGGCAACATATCCACAATACCGCGAATTGTGGCGAGTTTAACCATACGAGATTTTTGCATCAGGCGCCGTTCTTTTTACACTTATCCAAACCCGTAATTCTAGTGCAAATTACACAAATTTGCGCAGCAGCCAAGTTGGAGTCAGATCGACCAGTCGCGCCACCACGCCCCAGCGCTTGGTGATAAAGATATGATTCTTCTTTTTCAGCAACCCGCTAACCATCTGCGCCACACCCTTTTCAACGGGTGCTGTCCATATCGGCGTGCCCTGCACCATAGGTGTCTTAACAAAACCCGGCTCAATCGTGGTGATGGTGATCGGCAGCCCAGACCGGATAGCCCGAGAACGCATCCCGGCAAGATAATTTGAAACAAATGCCTTGGTAGCATGATAAGTCAGGGTTTTGGCCCCAAACAAATGTGCGGCAACCGACGAGATACCGGCCAAGTGCCCAGCGCCGCGCTGGGTAAAGTGAGCCATCGCCACCAGCGACAGTGCAGCAAACCCGCGAACATTAACGTCGATCATTTCACGCTCAACCACCCAATCGAGATCGCGCTCAAACAATCCAACACCGGAGCTGAGAACAATCAGTTCAACATCACCCATTCGCGCAATCAGGTCCTCCAGCTCGCGCTGGGACTGCTCCGCATTGGTAACATCGGTCCTCTGCACAAAGTGCTCGCCGGGCAACTGCTCAACCAGCTGATTTAAAAGCTCCTCGCGACGCGCCATCACACCAAGCTGATATCCTTTAGCCGCCAACTGCACGGCAAGCTCCCAACCCAGACCCGAACTGGCACCAACAATAATCGCTTGCTTCATAAAATTTTCCTCGGTGCTGCGTTAAACAGCTTATGGTTATTGTGTTAAACAACCGCGGACCGCGGCTTAAAGGCAGGTAGTGTAACGAATAAAAGGAGATCTAGTCTGTTAAAAACGTAATCGACAGGCAGGCAGAAAAAAACAGCGACTAAAAAATCGGCTGCAAGGCAGGCTCTTCAGGGTCGTGCCAAGCCAGCAGATATTCCACCCGCCCGTCTGCCATCAAACGACTTTTATCAATTTCCAGATAACCGAGAAAATCATTGAGATCCCGCTGCGAGTGAGGACACACCGGCATCGGCTCACCATCGCGTGGACACTGGGTGAGGCTGCTGTCACTCATCAAACCGTAACATGAGTGCGGCAACTGACAGCGCGCGTTGAGCACCCCAAGACCAAAGCCGCGAGTATATCGGCCAACATTCGGCTTAAGCGCCTCGGCAAAGGCCTTTAATAACCTGCCATCGAGATAATTAAAAAAGTCCCAAAACAGACAGATATCGATAATCATGTGCTGCTCCAACCCCAGCCCACGGCGAAACTGCAACACCAGCTCACTGTGACTGGCGTCATCGCCGATATCGGCAATAAAAGGTTCGGAATAGAGATCGACAAAAAGTAATTTGCTTTTGAACTGACTAAACAGATCGACGGTGGCGGCCATAGCCATTCCCATATCGAGAACAACTATCTGCCGATCGTCGGGAAGAGAGGTAAACAGAGACGCCGCAAGATTACTGCGAAGCTGGGTGCAAAGTGCGTAGGTCTCGACCGCCTCGGACCTCGCTATCGCATTCGCACCAACCTCTTTAAGCACAGCGCTTACCCTTTCACTTTTTTATTATTGATCCGATTAAACTAAACGCGGCTCAGGATGCCTTCGATGTTTCGCTATCGGCACCCACAGGGAACAGATCGGCTTTGCCGTTCACAACCGCTTTGACCGGAGACTCAGCTGTTGCGGGCTCATCAGGATCCATCTCAATGCTGCCTTTAAACTTGGCACCATCTTCGAGAGTGACGCGAGGTGCATCAATATTGCCGAGCACATTGCCCGTATTGGCAATAATAACTTTCTCGCCACCTGAAATATCGCCCTGCACATTGCCCTCAACGCGCACCACTTTGGCGACAATATCAGCTTTTAACTGTCCCGATTTTCCTATCGTTACTTCATGCTCTTTAGCGGTAATTGTGCCAAAAACATTTCCTTCGACAACCAGATCTTCGCCACTGGTAATTTGACCTTCGATAACAACTGTTGAACCAATCATCGCTTTTCCTCCAACGGAATAAGGAGACTTTACAGACGCCTCGCCATTAAATTTCTCACCTGAAACAGATTGAGATGTGCCAACTTCCTTGGCAAATGGAAACTCTTTTTTACGATTAAACATTGCAAATACCAATCTCAATTTTCAAACGGCCGACCATGCTATCAAGTTATGCGCAGATCATCCAGTCTAACCACCTGATTTATATTGAGAAAATATCCACAAAAATTTAAAAAATTAGCTCTCGAATTGTTCGATTTGCTGCTGCACATCAAACCACTCTTCTTCTATCTGGGCGATTTGCTTTTTAAGATCAGCTTGCTTCGAAAGCTGCTGTTTTAATTTCATTTTATTATCGTCGGAATATATTTCACCATCTGCCAGCGACGTTTCCACACCACCTAACTGTGTTTGCAGTTTTTCAACTTTTGATTCCAGTTGCGACGATTTTTGGGTCAAGGGTGCGAGCAGCTTGCGCGCATCTGCTGCCTGTTGGCGTTGTCGTTTTTTATCGTCAGCGGTTAATTTTTCAACCTGTGCAGAATCGTCACTCGGCGCAATAGTATCTGCTGACTGCGCACCCGCAACCAGCGGCACGCGATTAAAGTTCTTCAACCACTGTTGATAATCTTTTAAATCGCCATCAAACTCCTTCACCCTACCGTCGGCCACCAGATAAAACTCATCGACTGTGTTGCGCAGCAGATGACGATCGTGGGAGATCACAACCAATGCGCCTTCATAATTCTGCAGCGCCATGGTCAGCGCCTGACGCATTTCCAGATCCAGATGGTTGGTCGGCTCATCAAGCAACAATAAATTGGGCTTCTGCCAGACAATTAAGGCCAGCGCAACACGGGCTTTTTCACCACCGGAAAATAGTTTGATCGGCTCAAGCGCGCGATCACCATGAAAATCAAATCCACCGAGAAAATTGCGAAGTTCCTGATCGGTCGCTTTGGGACTAATTCGCTGCAAATGCAAAAATGCACTTGCCTGCAAGTCTAAAACTTCTAATTGGTGTTGCGCAAAATAACCAATTTTTACGTTCTCGCCATAAACTCTCTCGCCTTGCAGCAACTTTAGATCGCCCGTCAGTGTCGAAATTAATGTCGACTTGCCAGCACCATTTGGACCAAGTAATCCGATTCGAGAGCCGGGCTGCAAATCAAAATTAACCTGCGACAAAATGGCTGTTTCTTGTTTATAGCCAAGCGTTGCCTGGCTTAAATTTGCCAGGGCACTGTGAGCTTGTTTTGCTGCAGAAAAATTAAAATAAAACGGCGAGTCAATATGAGCCGGCGCGATGTCTTCCATCCGCTGCAATTCTTTTAAACGGCTCTGAGCCTGTTTCGCTTTTGACGCCTTATAGCGAAACCGCGCAACAAATTCCTCAACATCTTTACGACGTTTTTGTTGTTTTTCAAAACTCGCCTGCTGCAACGCAAGACGCTCAGCACGAACACGCTCAAAGGTTGAATAGTTGCCCTTGTAAGCATTTATTTTGCTGTGCTCAATATGCACAATTCGCTCGGCAACATTATCGATAAAATCGCGATCGTGAGAAATAATTAGCAGCGTTCCCGAATAGCTCTGCAACCACTGCTCCAACCACAGCGTGGCATCCAAATCGAGGTGATTAGTCGGCTCATCTAACAACATTAAATCAGATGGGCTCATCAGCGCCTGTGCCAAATTCAGGCGAATCCTCCAGCCACCGGAAAAACTGTTCACGGGTCGCTCTATCTCTGACTGTGCAAACCCCAAACCATGCAATAGCTGTTCGGCCCGGTAGCGCGCATCAAAACCGTTGGCGGCATCGAGCTTTTCATATTCCAGCGCCAGACGATTGTGATCCTCATCGAGCAGCGCCTGCTCAATCGCCCGTTCAATCTTTCGAATCAGCGGATCGCCATCGAGTACAAACTCGACCGCACTGTGCTCAGAGTTGGCCAACTCCTGAGCCATATGGGCGATACGCCAGTCCGCGGGAATATACAACTCGCCTGCATCCGGGCCAATCTCGCCCATCAGCAGTTTAAACAGAGTCGACTTGCCGCAGCCATTGGCGCCAATAATACCGATATGCTGTCCAGGATGGATAACCAGCTCGGCATCCTGCAACAGCACCTTGGTGCCACGTCGCAGCTCGATATCAGTTAACGTAATCATAGCGCGCGCTTATTCAAGGCCGAGGAAGCCACCGGACTGGTGGCTCCAGAGGCTGGCATAGAGGCCATTTTTGACCAATAACTGTTGATGACTACCCTGCTCAACAACCACTCCCTTATCAAACACGATCAGGCGATCCATTGCGGCAATGGTCGACAGGCGGTGGGCGATAGCGATCACCGTTTTACCGCCCATCAATTGATTGAGACTCTGCTGAATAGTCGCCTCAACTTCTGAATCGAGCGCAGATGTGGCTTCATCAAGCACCAAAATTGGTGCATCTTTTAACAGCACCCGCGCGATAGCAATGCGCTGACGCTGACCACCAGACAGGGTTACACCGCGCTCGCCAACATGGGCGTCATAGCCACGGCGGCCTTTGTTATCGCGCAAACTGAGCACAAAGTCATGGGCCTGAGCCTGTTTCGCCGCGGCAATCATCTGCTCTTCTGTGGCCTCGGGGCGCCCAAACATAATATTTTCGCGCACCGACCTGTGCAGCAGCGAGGTGTCCTGGGTGACCATGGCAATTTTGTTGCGCAGACTATCCTGTGAAACATCGCGCAGGTCCTGCTGGTCGATTTTCAGGGCACCGCTCTGAACATCAAAAAACCGCAACAACAGATTCACCAGCGTCGACTTGCCGGCACCACTGCGACCGACAATGCCAACTTTTTCGCCAGGGGCAATTGTCAGATTCAGGTCTTTAAACACCTGTTCTGGATTATCTTGATCCTGATTGTAAGCAAAGTTGACCTGATCAAACTGAATCTCACCGCGTTCAACCTGCAGAACAGATGCTGATTCAGTGTCAGTGATCGCGTGGGGAATCGAGATGGTATTGATGCCATCCTGTACCGTGCCGATATTTTCAAACAAACTGGTGATCTCGTACATAATCCAGTGTGACATACCGGTCAGTCGAATCGCCAGACTCATCACCACCGCCACCGCACCGGGCGTAACCGAGCCGCTTACCCAGAGATGAATGCCAAGTGCCGCGGTGCTGAACACCAGCAGCATGTTCAAAGTCCACAGCGAGATATTAAGCTTGGTCACCAAACGCATTTGCGGATGCACGGTATCGAGAAATTCGCTCATACCCTCTTTGACATAAGCCGACTCACGGGCACTGTGAGAAAACAGCTTGAGCGTCACAATATTGGTATAGCTGTCGACAATACGCCCGGTCATCAGTGAGCGCGCATCGGCCTGGCGCATGGCAATATGCTTCATACGCGGCACAAAAAAGCGCTGAATCGCAATATAACCCACCAGCCAGATCGCCAGCGGCAGGCACAAGCGCGGGTCGGCGCTGGCCACCAGAATCAACATGGTGGTGAGGTAGATCACCACAAACAGAATCACGGTGAGCAACTTCATCACCGTATCGCGCACAGCGAGCGCAGTTTGCATCACCTTGGTGGCAATGCGCCCACTAAATTCGTTCTGAAAAAAACCATAGCTCTGATTAAGCAGATAGCGGTGCGCCTGCCAGCGCACCGTCATGGGGAAATTGCCCATCAGTGTTTGGTGCACCACCAGCGATTGCAGCGCATTGGCCAGCGGAATCAACACCAGCATAAATACCGTCATGGCCAGCAGCGTGGGCCAGGAGTCGGCATAAAATGTCTCGGGATCACTGGTCGCCAACCAATCCACCACCTGCCCGAGAATTCCAAACAGCATCGCCTCACCCACTGCCGTAAAGGCCGTCAGCACGGCCATCAATATCAGCCAGCGCTCCATACCACGGGTGTAATAACGACAGAACTGATAGAGTCCACGGGGTGGGCGTTGTGGTAAATGACTCGGAAAAGGGTCGACCAGACGTTCAAAAAAACCGAACATTTAAAATCCTATTTTTAAATTCTATGATGAGGCGATCAGGTTAATACTCGTCACACTGATGTGCGGCCGCCATAATAACAAGATCCAGCCCCTGTCAGGAGAAACAAATGACTATTCGAACTGCTTTATTTGCGCCACTCGTTTGCCTTGCGCTTATCCTCTGTCTGCCAGCCGTGGCTGCGATCGATCTTGAAGCAGAGCGAATGATTGACCATCTCGCCAAACTCGAGTTTGATAAACTCGGCAGCCCGCAAATAAAAAGCGACTCAATCAAACCGGTGCTGGCCCCCGCAGATCGCCCTCATCAGCTGCTGGTGATCGCAGTCGAATTTCCTGAGCTCGGTTATGACCGCTTTGCCGGCGACAAAAATCAGAACAGCAAAAATCGCAACTACCTGCAAAAACTATTATTCGGCGGCAGCGTCAAACGTCCCAATCCCGGCACCTTGTCGCACTATTATCGTCACCAGTCGAAGGGCCTCTATCACGTCACCGGCAAGGTCATGCCCACGGCGGCAGTCGACAAACCGCTCTCTTATTATGGCCGCCCGATACAAAATGCTGATGGCAGCTGGCGCAATGACAACCACACCGACGAACTGGTCATCGATGCACTGCGCTCCGCCTATAGTGACAACCCGGATTTCCCCTGGCACGACTACGACATCTGGGATCCACAAGACTTTGACGGCGACGGCAATCGCGCTGAACCCGACGGCTATCTCGACCATCTGGTAATTGTCTATGCCGGTAAAGGTCAGTCCTCCTGCCAGGGCCTGTATAAGCTCAGCGAAAAATTTACGGTAAATGCCGATGAAAGTGTCTTTGACACCTTGCCCCAGGCCGAGCGCGACTGTGCAGATCGCATCTGGCCGCACCGCAGCTCACTCAATCGCGACCTCGGCAAAGGCCCAACCATCGAAGGTATGACCAATGGTCGCGGCGGCATCAAGATTGAAGATGGCCTGTGGCTCTACGACTACAATATGCAGTCGGAATACACCGAGGTCTCAACGTTTATCCATGAGTTTGGCCACTCATTGGGTCTGCCAGATATCTATGCCAGCTCAACCAACAACTCCACGGCGTCATGGGAAGCCATGTCATCGACCAGCTCTCCAGAACCACAGGAACTCAGCAGTTGGTCGCGCATGGTACTCGGCTGGTTGAATCCATGCATCGTCAGACCACCAAGTTTTGGTGGTGACAAGCGCAGCTCGATGTATCTGAAAACCATGAATGACTGGTCCAACAAACCCGGCACTGAAACCAGCCGCGGCGTCTGCGATGCCAGTATGGTTATTCTGCCGCCCAAGATTCGAGAACTGAATCTTGGACCACTGGGAACAGCCCAGGGCAACTATGCCGCCTACTCCGGTCAGGGCAATGACCTGCATAACTTCCTCAGCCGCAGCTTTGACCTGCGCACAGTGGCCGCCGATCAGCCACTGACGCTCAGTTTTGACAGCTGGTTTAAAATCGAGTCGGATTGGGATTACCTTTATATAGAAGCGTCATCGGACGGCGGAGAATATCAACGCTTGCTGCCCACCGACAAAGACAACGCCGCCGACACCAACAGCAGCATGCCCTCGAAAAAGGGCCATGAGGGCGAAGGCTCGCTGCCCGGCTTTAGCGGACGCTCAGGAGATATGGATGGCGACGGCAAAGTAGAAACCGCGCAAGGCTGTGACCCGACAGCAAACACGGTTTTAGCAGAAGATCGACTGGCCAACAGTGCAGCAAACCCCTGTGAAAGCGCCCAGTGGATCCTGGTGGAATTTGACTTAGAGGCCTATCGCGGCAAACAGGTGAGCATTCGCTTCCACTACTTTGCCGACGGCGCAGCGGTCGAAGATGGCGCTCTGGTCGACAATATTGCCCTCCCCGCAATCGACTACCGCGAAGATTTTGAAAGCGGCGCCATCAAGGGCTGGAGCAGTCAGGGCTTCACTCTGAGCTCCGGCGAGCACCGCATTGCCGTGCCGCACTTCTATCTGCTCGAATACCGCGACCCCTACGCCAAATTCGACAAAGTCAAAAATTACGATGCCAGCATCGCCAAGCCCGGCTTTTCGTTTTACAAAGATGACGACGGCGAGATGAAAGCATTTAGCGCCAACTACCGTCCCGGCGTATTGGCCTGGTATTACAACGGCGAATATCTCTGGAGTCAGAACGAACCAGCACAGTTTGGACCGGGCAATGGCTTCCTGTTACTGGTGGATGCCAACCCGCAGGAATTTAAACTGCCCAGCGTGCCAGAGCAGTATTATAAAAATCAGGACGGCTGGACCTTCTACGAATTTGACGACCAAGCGCAGCCCTGGCTGCATGACAAATTTGTCGATGTTATGTGCCACCAGCGCCGCGAGGCATTCTACGCCAGCGATGTCACCGAACAAGATCGCCAGCGCTGTCGTCAATCACTGGTCAATGGCCTACCACCAGTCGAATCACTCAGCTGGGATGGCCGCCCACTTATGTATGGCTACACCCTCATCAACAGTCTGCTGCCGGGCGCCGACCGGTTAAAATTTAAAGGCGTTTCAACACTGTTTGACCTGCGAATTCGCAAAGGCGAAACCCAGTATCGGCTCTATGATCGCTCGCTGCGCAACCGCCACTCGGGCGATGCGCCCTTTGCGCTAAAACCTTTCGAAAAAGGCGTATCAATTTATGCAGCCGAGGGACAACAGCTGGTTGAACAGAGCAGCAGTGCCTACCCGGCGGTAAGTGCATTTAGCGACGCGCGACCCAACCGCTACCAAAGCCCAAAACTGCCGTTTGGCGGCGCCAATATTCCTGAGGTGGGCATGAGCTTTAAACTCGGCGAGCCCTCAGAGAACGCGCCAAAAGAGGCTCAGGTAAAAGTGGTTGTCGACTGGAACTAGAAACAGGCAAACCGTTAAAACAGCGTTATCAGAGAATCACCGTCCTGCCAGGGCGGTGATTTTTTCATTGCCCTGACAAACAGCTCAGAGGCCAGATGCTCATCCAGCCAAGCGCGAAGCTTGGGATACGGTGACTGATCAAACCAAGCCTTATCAACAAAGGCAAACTGACGGACAAACGGAAACAGCGCGACATCGGCCAGGGTGATTTGCTCACCGAACAGATAGCGCTTCGCACTGAGCCGCGACTCCAGCTGCGCCAAAAACAGCTCTCCCTGAGCCCGATAATAGTCCTGCGACTCGGCGGGAAACCGCTCCCAATATTTGTAGTGATCAAGCGCCGCTTTAAACTCGCCATCGTTGTGCGCAATCAACTCGTCTGTTGCCTCGCCAAACTCAATCCGGCGCCACTGCCGAGGATCGCTATCGGCCAGAGCCCAGTGCATAATATCCAGACTCTGATCGAGCACCCTGCCATCCGCCAACTGCAACACCGGCACCGTGCCCTTGGCAGAAACTGCCAACATCGATGGCGGTTTGTCGCGCAGCACGACTTCACGCAGCTCGACGTTTATACTCGTGTATAACAGAGCCATCCGCGCACGCATCGCGTAAGGACAGCGACGGAAAGAATATAAAATCGGCAGATTTGGAGACACAGTATTTCCAGTATTTGGCCAACACGGATTACAAAAAAACATGACTAATCACGATAACGAAAAATAATAATAACTCATGCATCACTAAAACATGTATCGCCAAAAAAGGTCCGGTAAAACTATGTCTACTCCTGCAGCCCCCAAACCCTTCGATCTCATTGTCTTCGGTGCCACCAGTTTTGTCGGCCAAATAATGACTACCTACTTAGTTCAACACCTGGGTGTCAACGGCGACATTGCCTGGGCCATCGCCTCGCGCTCAGAAAGCAAACTCGCCGAGTTAAAAGCCACACTCGGCGAAGCCGCCAATGACCTGCCGGTGCTGCTCGCCGATTCCCACAACGAAGCCTCACTGCAAAACCTCTGCAACCAGACCAGGGTGATTCTCTCCACCGTCGGACCCTATGCACTGTATGGTGAACTGTTGATTAAAAGCTGCGCCGAAAGCGGCACCGACTACGCCGACCTGACCGGTGAAGCCCACTGGATCAAACAGATGAAGGACAAATATCAACAGACAGCACAGGCCAGCGGTGCCCGCATCGTCAACTGCTGTGGCTTTGACTCAATCCCCTCAGACATGGGCGTCTTCGCCATGCAGAAACAGGCACAGAGCCAATTTGGTCACCCCATGCCACACGCCAAACTGCGCGTCAAAGCCATGAAAGGCGGCGCCTCGGGCGGCACCATCGCAAGCATGATTGAAGCACTCAAAGCCGCCAAGGCCGACCCCGCCGTGCGCAAACAAATGGGCAATCCCTATCTGCTGTGCGGCAGCGACCACCAGTATTCCCAGCGCGGCCTGAGCGTCTCCAGACCCCAGTTCGACAGAGAGTTTAACAACTGGATTGCCCCCTTCGTAATGGAAGCCATCAACTCCCGCGTCGTGCTGCACTCCAACGCTCTGCTCGGCATGGCCTATGGCAAAAACTTCTCATACACCGAAGGCATGCTCACCGGCACAGGCTTAAAAGGCCGCGTCGCCGCCATCGCCTCAGCAGTCGGCTTTGGTTTGGTCGGCGTTTGCCTCTACTTCAACACCACCCGCGCCCTGCTGACAAAATTTGTGCTGCCCGCCCCCGGCGAAGGCCCAAGCCCAGAAGCACAACTCAACGGCTACTTTGATGTACGCGTCCACGGCCGCGACGACCATGGCAACAATGTCACCGTCAAAGTCACCGGCGACCGCGACCCCGGCTATGGCTCCACCGCCAAAATGCTCGCCCAAGCTGGACTCTGCTTGGCAGTGGATATCAGCAAAACCGATCACCCCGGCGGCTTCACAACACCCTCAGTAGCAATGGGCGATGCGCTGTTAAAACGGCTTGAAAGCCATGCGGGACTGGGTTTTGAAGTGATAGAGATATAGAAGGTGTAGTGGCCTAATAAAACCGGACACCAACCTAGGTGGTAATAAATAGCCACTTTGGCTTGTGTTGGATAGGGATATATCGGACGAGTAAACGCAGGAGGAAAGCCCTTTTCTATTAGCTACCTATTGTCCGGCAGCTGAGAATCGCAAAGAAACGGCATCCAAAAGCAAAACCACGCACTGCTTCGCGCTCAATTTTGAAGATTTTCCGGTAAATACAGGTTTCATAGACCTTCACCGATAAGTGGTGGAATTTCGGACAGGGCGTTTATTTTTCTTATACTCCAGGTGCACCGTGGATGGACTCGGGCGATTTACATTTATGCCAAAGCTGGTTTCTAGAACTTTAAGCATGGTTTCGATCTCGTCAACTTTGAATTGGCCGCCAATGCTGATGTCGGCGATTTCTGGGTCGATAATTTGAATGTCGAGCTTGGTGTAGCGGTTAACTTCGTCGATTACTTCGCTGAGTGGCTCCCCGGCAAATAACAGCAGCCCCTTACGCCAGGCGAGCTGCTGGCCGAGGTCATCTTCTTTGAGCTGTTGAATTTGATTGCCGAAACCGGTGTCCGCTTGGGGGTTAAAGTCTACGCTTTGGCCCTTCACTAAATAGCCGCGATCTGACTGGCCTGTTTGTGGTTGAGCTGTTGGCGTCGTGTCTAATTCGGTTGTTGCTGGCAGCACTTTTGTCGCCGCGGCTAATGCGACTTTGCCTTCTGTGACGATTACTTTTAGCGCCTCTGGGTTTATGCGCACGGTAAAGGCGGTACCAACGGCGCGCACCATGCCGTCACCGGCTTTGACGAAGCGTGATGCCCACTGGCAACAGCTCTAGTGCCGTTGCTTCGAGGGTTGATTGATGGTTTTATAATCCGGCCCTGACATCCATACCGAGAGCATCTCACACTCCAAATCGGCGTCGTTTTTCGACCTATCGGGGGCTATAGTCGTGAAGAGATTACGCGTAGTTAACAGTGGGAAAGTTATCTGACGCGGCCAACCTATTATCGTTTTTGGACACAGTAAATTGGCGCAGTTAAGCGATAAATAGGAAGCGAGAGATAACGGGCCTCGATGTTACAAAGTGGAAATCGGGCCCTTGAATAAAGTGCGATGTTTAGACATCGTCGAACTTCTTAGGGATATTTTTTTACAAAAAACAGATTTCCAAAACGTGTTTTTTATAGAAAAAATCTTGAGTAAATATTATTGGAATTTTCGACTTGTACTCGATGATCATCTAACGGTGGCGATAACAAGAGTGACGATTGGGGATTGGACTTGGAACAAAAAAATCCCCGGTTGCGTTTGCAATCGGGGATTTTTGATTTTGCTTTAGGATGCTACCCTCAGGTAGCGCCTGAACTTACTCTTCAGACGCTGGCTCTGCAGGGGCTTCCGCAGCAGGGGCTGGTGCTGTTTCTGGAGCAGTGCCTTCGTCCGCTTGAGCCTCTTTGATGGACAGTTTTACGCGGCCGCGGTTGTCGATTTCGAGAACTTTAACGCGAACATCCTGACCTTCGCTGAGGTAGTCGGTTACTTTGGCAACACGTTCCTGAGCGATCTGGGAGATGTGTACCAGGCCGTCTGTGCCGGGCATAAAGTTAACGAAGGCGCCAAACTCAACGATGCGCACGACTTTACCGTCGTAGATTGTGCCTGGCTCTGGGTCGGCAACGATTGCTGCAATCGCGTCCATGGCAGAGTTGAGGCCGTCGGTGTCTTCGGAGTAGATCTTAACTACGCCATCGTCGGTAATGTCGATGGTGGAGTTGTGCTCTTCACAGAGTCCTCGGATGGTTGCGCCACCCTTGCCGATCACGTCGCGAATCTTGTCTGAATCGATCTGCATAACACCCATGCGTGGAGCAGTCTCAGCGACTTCTGCACGGCCTGTAGCAAGAACTTTGTTCATTTCGCCGAGGATATGCAGACGTGCGTGCATGGCTTGCTCGAGGGCAATTTCCATAATTTCTTCGGTGATGCCTTCGATTTTGATGTCCATCTGCAGTGCAGTCACACCAGCGGCTGTACCAGCTACTTTAAAGTCCATGTCGCCGAGGTGATCTTCGTCGCCGAGGATGTCGGTGAGTACGGCAAAGCCAGCATCTTCTTTAACCAGACCCATGGCGATGCCTGCAACAGGCGCCTTGAGCGGAACACCCGCGTCCATCAGTGCAAGGCTTGAACCACAGACTGAGGCCATGGAGCTTGAACCGTTGGATTCGGTGATCTCGGAAACAACACGCATGGCGTATGGGAATTCTTCTGGTGAGGGCAACACGGCATTGATACCGCGACGTGCCAGACGGCCATGCCCAACTTCACGACGGCTGGTAAAGCCAATGCGACCTGCCTCGCCCACTGAGTAGGGAGGGAAGTTGTAGTGCAGCATAAAGGGGTCGTCGCGCTTGCCTTCGAGGGCGTCGATCATCTGTGCATCACGGGTTGAACCCAGTGTTGCGGCGACGATGGCTTGGGTTTCGCCACGGGTGAACAGTGCTGAACCGTGAACCTTGGGCAAAATACCTACTTCTACGTCGATGGCGCGAACTGTCTTGGTGTCACGTCCGTCAATGCGTGGCTCACCACGAATGATGCGGCCGCGAACAATGTGCTTTTCAAGCTTTTTGAAGGCGTCTTTGATGTCTTCAGCTGATGGGCCAGTGTCTGTTGCGAGTTGCTCGGTGGCGCGATCGCGCAGGGCGTTGACCTTGACGACACGCTCTTGCTTGTCGACAACTTGATAGGCGGCGTCGAGTTCGGCACCAACCAGATCATTGAGCGCTGTTTTCAGCTCGACATTTTCTTCTTCTGCCTGCCAATCCCAACGTGGCTTGCCGGCTTCTGCCGTCAGCTGTTCGATAACGGTGATGACGGTTTGCATTTCCTGGTGAGCAAACAGTACGGCGCCAAGCATGGTGTCTTCCGGCAGTTCGCTGGCTTCAGATTCAACCATCAGCACGGCGTCTTTGGTGCCGGCTACAACCATGTCCAGTGATGACTCGGCGAGTTCACTGTAAGTTGGGTTGAGCAGGTAGCCTTGCTCTTCGGTGTAACCGACGCGGGCGCCACCAATTGGGCCGTTAAATGGAATGCCTGAAATAGACAGTGCAGCAGAGGTGCCAATCATGGCGGCGATATCAGGATCGATATTTTTCTCAGCTGACATAACAGTACAGACAACCTGTACTTCGTTTTTAAAGCCGTTGGGGAACAACGGACGGATCGGACGGTCGATCAGGCGCGAGGTAAGGGTCTCTTTTTCATTTGGACGACCTTCGCGCTTGAAGAATCCACCGGGGATTTTACCCGCCGCGTAGGCTTTTTCGATGTAGTGAACGCCGAGTGGGAAGAAGTCCATTCCCGCTTTTGCTTCGCGTGCACCAACCACTGTACAAAGTACTGAGGTGTTGTCGATTGAACAGAGTACTGCACCAGTCGCCTGACGAGCAATGCGGCCAGTTTCGAGCGTGACGGTGTGATTACCGTATTGAAACTTTTTAATTAAAGGAGTCATTTTATTACCTTGGTATGTTTACCATTTTGCGCCTTCATATTTTTCCAATGTGTGCTGCTCGGGTTACTCATAAATACCGGCTGGGTATGCATGAGTAACTCGATCAGCGAGATTATGGAAGAATAGTCAGGCAATTAATTGACGTGTTCGTTAACAGCAGTGCGGCTCCACCTTTTGGGGGGAGCCGCATCGTGAACACTTATCGACGTAAACCAAGCTTCTTGATTAGCGTGGTATAACGCTGCATGTCTTTGCTCTTTAAGTAATCGAGCAACTTGCGACGTTGGTTTACCATGCGAATCAGGCCGCGACGTGAATGATGATCTTTTTTGTGATCGCCAAAGTGGCCCTGGAGCTTGTTGATGTTTACGGTTAACAGTGCAACCTGTACTTCAGGGGAACCAGTGTCATTTTCACCAGTTCCGTGTTCAGCAACGATTACAGCTTTTTCTTCAGCACTTAATGCCATTTTCTTACTCTCCAATATGCGATTAAAGGAATTCAGGTCTGTCCGCGCATATTTACAGACAACCTAGTGAGCAAACCTGAGACACTTTGGTTTCAGAACCGCTCGAAATTTGGGTCTTGCGGTGATTATTGATTTTCAACAACCAGTCTTTTCGGGGCAACTTTGCCTTCTTCAGTGACCGTGGCCACACCTAGAAATGCGCCGCCTTCGCGAAAGACGCGCACTATATCGCCTTCTTGCCCGTTGCGAAAGGCCTGTGTGGACATTACTGGCTGTCCGAGTTGGAAATATTCGGCTGTTTGGGGTGACAAGGTTACGGCCATCCGGTCAGCTACGGCGATATCCATGGGCTTTAAAAGCGTGTCCAGCTGTTCCATTCCACCCTCTTCGAGCAATACTTCGAGCGCGTCCAAGCTGAGCATATCCTTTTCGTGAAAGGGCCCTGCCAGTGTGCGGTGCAGCGCGCTGACATGGGCACCGCAGCCAAGCAGTTGACCGAGATCGTCAGCCAGAGAGCGAATATAGGTGCCTTTGCTACAGTGCACTTGCACATCCAGCTCAGCGACGGTGCCGGGGCGGAAATCGAGAATCTGGTAGTCAAAAATGGTTATGGCACGCGCTTCGCGCTCGACTTCGATGCCTTGGCGAGCAAGTTTGTAGAGCGGCTGTCCATTGTGTTTGAGGGCCGAATACATCGATGGGATCTGTTTGATCTCGCCTTTAAAGCATTCTACTGCCTGTTCAATTTTCTGCAGGGTGATAGCCGATGCGTCGATGCGCGAAACTTCGTCGCCGTCGACATCTCCGCTCTCGGTGCGCACACCAAGACTGAAGGTGCTGCGGTAACCTTTTTCTGCGTCGAGCAAAAATTGGCTGAATTTGGTGGCTTCGCCGAGACAGATGGGCAACAGCCCGGTGGCTAATGGATCGAGACTGCCAGTGTGGCCGGCTTTGTTGGCATCGAATAGTCGTCGCACGCGCTGCAGAGCATGGTTGGAGGAGAGTCCCAGCGGTTTATCGAGCAGGAAAATTCCATTGACCGGGCGGCCCCGGTTGCGACGTCGAGCCAAACTTACTGTTCCTCGCCACCTGCCTGCGGGGCATCGTCGTCAGCTGCGGCCTGCGATGCTTTGTCGGCTGACATGGCGCGATCAATGAGTGCCGAGAGGTGCTGACCGCGACGGCCGCTCTCGTCAAAGATAAAGCTGATCTTGGGAACAATTCGCAACGTGATGCTGGACGCGAGTAGTTTGCGCAGGTAGCCGGAGGCACCATTGAGTGCGTTGATGGCTTCGTCTATCTGAGACTGGTCGCGCTCATCGACAAACGAGACAAACACTTTGCCATAGGCGAGGTCGCGACTGATCTGCACTTCATTGACATTGACCATGCCGACGCGCGGGTCGCGGACTTCGCTGCGTATCAGTGCCGCCAACTCCTGTTGTATGGCATCTGATACGCGTTCTGCGCGAGTAAATTCTCTTGGCATAGTGGTCTGCGCTTATCGTGGTCTGTGCTTACAGCGTGCGCTGCACCTGAGTGACGTCGTAGACCTCAATCAGATCGCCGGGTTTGACATCGTTGTAGTCTTTCACGCCGATACCACATTCCATGCCGTTGCGAACTTCCTGTGCATCGTCTTTGAAGCGACGCAGCGACTCAAGTTCACCCTGATAGATCACCACATTGTCACGCAACACACGGATAGGCTTGTTACGGAAAACGGTGCCTTCTGTCACCATACAGCCAGCAATTGCGCCGAACTTCGGCGAACGGAAAACATCGCGAACTTCTGCGATACCAACGATTTCTTCGCGAGTTTCCGGTGCCAACATACCAGACAGGGCTTGTTTGACTTCGTCGAGGAGGTTGTAGATTACGCTGTAATAGCGCACTTCAACCTGTTCTTTTTCAGCCAGCTCGCGCGCGGCACTGCCGGCACGAACGTTAAAGCCGAGAATAATCGCACCGGTTGTCAGTGCCAGGTTTATATCAGATTCGGTGATACCACCCACACCTGAGGCAACAATATCCACGGCAACTTCAGAGGTGGCAAAGTCATGCAGCGCAGAATTGATGGCTTCTAATGAACCACGCACATCGGTTTTGACAATCAGGTTAAGTTTGCTGACCTGCTCGGCGCCCATGTCGGTGAACATATTTTCCAACTTGGCGGCCTGCTGGCGTGACATGCGCTCTTGACGAGCTTTGGCATGACGCTGCTCAGCAATTTCTTTAGCTTTGCGCTCATCGGCAACAACAAAGAATTCATCGCCGGCGTTGGGGGCTTCGTCGAGGCCGAGTATTTCTACTGGTATCGATGGGCCCGCTTCTGTCGTTGGCTTTTTGGCTTCGTCGGTCATGGCGCGGATTTTGCCGACACTCTCTCCGGCAAGCATAAAGTCGCCTTTGCGGAGTGTGCCTTGCTGAACCAGCGCCGTGGCAACTACACCACGGCCTTTGTCGACGCGTGACTCAACAATGACACCGCGAGCGGGAACATTGATCGGCGCAGTCAGTTCAAGCAATTCTGACTGCAGCAACACGGCTTCGAGCAGTTCATCGATACCATCACCGGTGTGGGCGGAGACTTTGACAAACTGGGTGTCGCCGCCCCACTCTTCAGGGATCACGTCTTTGGCGGCCAGTTCATTGGTGACGCGCTCTGGATCGGCACCCTCTTTGTCCATTTTGTTGATCGCGATAACAATCGGAACACCTGCCGCGCGGGCGTGCTGGATCGCTTCTTCCGTCTGCGGCATTACGCCGTCGTCGGCAGCAACAACCAAAATTACCACGTCGGTACTCTTTGCTCCGCGTGCGCGCATGGCGGTAAATGCTGCGTGACCAGGGGTATCGAGGAATGTGACCATGCCCTTGGGGGTGTCGACGTGGTAGGCACCGATATGCTGGGTAATACCACCGGCTTCGCCTGAGGCAACACGGGATTTGCGGATATAGTCCAGCAGCGAGGTTTTGCCGTGGTCAACGTGACCCATTACAGTGACAATCGGAGCGCGTGGCTCTTCTGTGCCCTCGCTCTTAATTTCTTCGAACTGCTTGGCCAGCTGATCTTCGATGCTTTCAATCTGCTCTTCGACGGGCTTGTGACCGAGCTCTTCAACAACCAGGAAGGCAGTTTCTTGATCAATCACTTCGTTGATAGATGCCATCACGCCCATTTTCATCAGCTGCTTAACCACAGCACCTGACTTGGTGAGCATTCTCTGGGCCAGCTCGCCAACGCTGATTTCTTCAGGAACGGGCACTTCCAGTACTTTCTTTGCAGTCGGCTTCTGGAAAGTATGCTTGTTATCAATTTTTAGTGGCGCAGGTATGCCTGATCGCAAGCGTGGAACCTTGCTCGCGGCTTCATCTTCTTCAAGCTCAAGACGGGTCTTCTTTTTGCCGCCCTTGTTGAGTACTTTTTTGCCTTTTTTGCCGGGCTTGTCATCGTCATCATCAAGCGACTTGCCGTGGCGTCGGCCTTTTTCATGTACCGGGTCAGCAGCCACTGCAGGCTTGGGCGCTGGGGCCGCCTTGCCAGTACTTTTCGCTTCTTCTGCCTGGACTGCTACGATGGCTTCAGCCGCTTTGCGGGCTTCTTCATCCGCCTTGGCTTTGGCTTCGTGCTCGCTCTTGGTCTCTTCTTCGGCCTTGCGACGCGCTTCAATAGCCGCCTGACGCTTTAACTCGACGTCATCAGTTGAGTAGGAAGAGGTTGCGGCGGCGTCTGTGCGGCGCGCCAGTTCTTCGGCCTCGGCATCAGCCTGAGCTTTAATCTCTTCATCGCTGCGCTTGATGTATGTGCGCTTTTTACGAACCTCAATATTGACGGTTTTGCGATTGCCCGATTTCAACGTGCTCAGCGTTTTGCGCTGCAAGGTGATTTTTTTCGGTTCACGCGCACTGTCGCCGTGCAGGCCCTTTAAATAGGCCAGCAGCGTTTGCTTCTCTTCATCAGATACGGGCGCGTCCTCAGACGCATGCGGCAGACCTGCCTCTTTCATTTGCATAAGCAAACGATCGACAGATGCGCCTACGGTTTTTGCCAGTTCACTTACTGTAACTTGAGCCATCGGTTGTCCTCTATTACCACCCGATTAATTATTCACCTTGTTCTGCAAACCAAGGTGCCCGCGCAGTCATAATCAATGCCGCTGCGGTCTCTTCATCCATATCGTTTATATCCATCAGATCATCAACAGCCTGCTCGGCCAGATCTTCCATGGTGATAATGCCTTTTCCTGCCAGCACAACTGCCAGCGCATCATTCATGCCATCCATTGTCAGCAGGTCTTCTGCCGGCGCAGCGTTGGCCAGTTGCTCTTCGCTCGCCAATGCCATGGTCAGCAGGGCATCTTTGGCTCGAGCGCGCAGCTCTTCGGCAATGTCTTCATCAAAACCTTCGATATCGCTCATCTCTTCGAGGGGCACGTAGGCCACTTCTTCAATGCTGGTGAAACCTTCTTCTACCAGCACGATGGCGACGTCTTCATCGATATCCAGCGCATTCATGAGACTTTCAACAAAGCTTGAAGACTCTTCCTGCTGTTTTTCCTGAGCCTGATCAAGGGTCATAACATTAATGGTCCAACCTGTCAGTTCAGAGGCGAGGCGAACATTCTGACCGCCTTTGCCGATGGCCTGGGCCAGGTTGTCTTCATTGACCGCAACATCCATTGAGTGGCTGTCCTCGTCAACAACGATCGACTCTACTTCCGCCGGGGCCATGGCATTGATGACCAGCTGTGCCGGGTTGTCATCCCACAGGATAATATCAATGCGCTCGTCGTCAAGATCTCCTGACACCGCCTGAACACGGGCTCCACGCATACCAACACAGGCACCAACCGGGTCGATGCGGGCATCTTTACTCTTGACTGCTATCTTGGCGCGTTGGCCTGGGTCGCGAGCGGCGCCTTTAATTTCGATGATGCCCTCTGAAATTTCGGGAACTTCGATTTGGAACAGCTGAATCAACATTTCCGGTGCGGCGCGCGAAACCAGCAATTGTGGTCCTCTGGTATCGTCGCGAATGCTGGTCAAGATCACGCGAGTGCGATCATTGATGCGGAAAATTTCACGGCCAACAAGCTCTTCACGGGGCAGCAGACCTTCAGCATTGTCACCAAAATCGACGATAATATGGTCGCGGGTTACTTTCTTGACGGTGCCGTTGAGCAACTCACCAATGCGGTGACGGAAACGGTTTACAATCAACTCTCGCTCAGCGTCGCGCACTTTTTGCACAATAACTTGCTTGGCAGTCTGGGCGGCGATGCGGCCGAAGGCGATATTTTCCACTTGCTCTTCAAAGGTATCACCTACGGTGAGAGTAGGGTCTTGTTCGTGAGCTTCTTCGGTGGTGAACTCAGTACCCAGCTCGGCCAGCTCATCGTCGGCAACCACTTGCCACCAACGGAAAGATTGGTAATCACCGGTTTTGCGGTCGATCACAACGCGGATATTGGCACCTTCTTCGTAGCGCTTTTTGGTCGCTGTGGCCAATGCCTGCTCAATTGCCTGGAAGATAATTTCCCGGTCCACACCCTTTTCGTTGGATACGGCTTCAGCAACCATTAAAATTTCTTTACTCATTGTTCAAACCTCACATGCCTCAGAATCGCGGCACCACATTTGCCTTGTCAATTCCTTCAATCGGAAACAGATACTCGGTATCTGCCACCACCAAAACGATCTCATCTCCATCAATACCGACGAGACGACCTTTAAAATTACGTCTTCCATCATAGGGAAAGCGCAGCTTTAGCGAGATGTCTTCACCGACAAACCGCTGATATTGGTCAAGCTCGTAAAGCGGCCTGTCCATACCGGGAGAGGATACTTCTAAAACATACTCTCCACTTATTACATCTTCAACATCAAGCATACTGCTGGACTGTCGGCTGACGCGCTCACAGTCTTCAACACCGATACCCTCTTCGCGGTCAATATAGATGCGCAACACTTTGCGCTTGCCGCCGGTCTGCAATTCGATGCCCCACAATTCACAACCGAGTGCTTCAATAACGGGCTGCAGCAAGGCTTTTAATGTACTGTCGGCGACAGCCATAACTTCTCCTGACAAACAAAAAATGGGCCGCTGGCCCATTTTTTTACTGCTAAAGAAAAGCCCCAAAATGGGGCTCCTCGATGTGCGCCGGACCCGACGCGAATTTTCCGGTAAAGCCTGTTGTGCAATGTTCCGCGCAACATCTGCTGCTACTCTGCTGATCTTAGCACAGCCAAACAATTTTGGCCCAATCAGCTAACTTCGTATCGGTATCTTTTTCTGCCAATTTCGCTACTCTAATGAGTAGGGAAAATTGGTAGCGGGAGCTGGATTTGAACCAACGACCTTCGGGTTATGAGCCCGACGAGCTACCAGACTGCTCCATCCCGCACCGACACAACGGCTTACTTTAAAACCGCCCTCCCTGGAGAGGACGCGCATTATAGGTAGAGGGCAGTACAAGGTCAATAAACTATTGGAAAACAAACAACTTTTTATTTGCGGCTAGCTACGATCAGTTCGTAGGCGGTCTGAATTTCCTGAGTACGCTCGGTGGCAAGCTTAATCATGTCTTCTGGCATGCCCTGGCCGATCAGTTTATCGGGGTGGTTTTCACTGATTAATTTTCGATAGGCACGCTTGATTTGCGTGTCTGTCTGACTCGGCTTAACGCCCAACGCCATATAGGCGGCCTGCAACCTGTCTGCCGTGGGTGCTCGCTTGAAAGCGCCGCTGCCACCGCCGGTCTGGCGAAATTGAGACTGCGCCATAATCATGGCTATCAACTGGTCGAACAGCGCGCCAGAGAAGCCGAGGCGACTGGCAACTTTTCGCAATACGGCCTGCTCTGCTTGATCGAGCTCGCCGTCGGCGACTGCCAGCGAGATCAGGTAGTTCAGTAGTGTGCGCTTGAGATTATTCTGACGCCCGCAGGTGGCCATAAATTTGTCCATCGTCGGATCAATGGAGAAACCACTCTGTGAACCCGCCTTGAACAGGGCGATCGCTTTTTTGCGGTGTTCTGCGGTGAGCCCCATTTTGCTCATTAGCGCTTCAGCATGGGAGATCTCAATTTCAGACACCCTGCCGTCTGCCTTAGCCAGATGGCCCAACAGACTGAACACCGTGTCAAAGAAGACGCCTCTGACCTCGGCCTGTTGCTGAGCTGACATGGGCCGAAGTCCGCCCAGCCCCTTGTCAAATTGATGACCGATATAGACACCGATCAGGACGCCTATCGGACCAGCAACCGCCAGACCTATTAAGCCCGCAATGAGTTTTCCTGCCACCATCTTTTCTGCCTTCTATTTAATCGACTAATGATAGGCGCGCATTGTACGGGTTTCCGAGCCGTCGAGTTAGCCTGAGCGAACGGGCAAGTAAACAGATGGCTTTTGTTTGGGGGAGGTTTTTCGTTTGCACAACCGCAGTAGCCCGAACAACGCTAACAGCGCCAAGGAGCTATCCGGAGATTTGCCATCACCTATTGTGCAACCGCCACCTGAGGAGGGCTTGTCGGCGGGGGGAACAGCAGCTGGCGATGTAGTTTGGCCTCTGGTGGCCATTGTTGGCGGCTCGGAGGTTGTCTCGGAGAGCATCACCGCTATGCCGCTGGGGTCTGTCACAGTGCCGTCAGCGCGCCCATCAAGATCATCGGGGCCGCCGTCTTCTATATGGATCTCAAGACAGTTATCACCTGGTGTGAGGCCCCTGCTATAAAGCGCACTGCCGGGTTCGGGACAGGCGCCTTTGACCGCTTTGGCCGAGGCAACCCAGTTGTAGGCGTTGACAATGAAATTCTGCCAGCCAATATTGGTGTCTACGCAGGTCCGATAAACTGCCTGTTGCGGGATCGCCTCTGCTAAGGGAATTATGACGTCATAGGATGAACCCGACTGCTTGCCCGTGACAGAAAAATCAAATAGACCGCTAGAGTATTGATAAGTCTGGTCCGGATCACAGACCAGGTTTTCAGTTTGCTCTTCCGTTAACGCAACGCTGTTGTTACCCATTTCAAACGTCGCTTCTCCAAGCTGAATTTCGGTGCCGACCTCTGTCTGCAAGAAAACATTGCCAGTTGGGGTAACCTCCGACAGGTAACGATCCTCACGATTATTCAGGTTGTCTAAGTAGTCAGGTATGCCGTCATCATCGGCATCGCCAAAGCCCTCTTCGACATCAACAATACCGTCGCCGTCCGAGTCATCGTTAACAGCTAAGACCGGAGCTGACGGTAGCACTTCAAGTACAATTTTTTGCATTGTCGAAAGCATGGGGCTGCCGTTATCGCGGACACTCGCGCTGATGATTATTCCTTTAGCAGTGATCTGGGCGGGATCAAGGGCAAAGGTATTTTTGGTTATTTTCACAATCGGCAAGTCATGGATCTCTGGCGATTGGTATTTTACCGCCGTCGTCAATGGAGCACCGACAGGTAGTAGCTGCGCGCCTACTGGCCAAATTGTTGACCCAAGAACGGGTTCCGGGCATGTAATGACGTGTGATGTCGCACTTGAGGTTTCTGTT
>Ga0206129_10000116_pt1 | contig 132187 bp, 98 predicted proteins | sample Helgoland_Spring_8_FD_148616 | JGI IMG/M metagenome (GOLD analysis project Ga0206129, IMG submission 148616) | Pelagic subsurface seawater microbial communities from Kabeltonne, Helgoland, North Sea - Helgoland_Spring_Bloom_20160502_2 | ecosystem: Environmental > Aquatic > Marine > Epipelagic ... | reverse complement strand
ATCACATTGGCTTCTGCCAACGGTGGATGTGCTCCTTTTGATGCCCTATTCAACAACAACAGCACCAACGGGGATGTCTACACCTGGAACTTCGGTGATGGATCGGAAGAAGCGCAAGCCAACGGCGATGTGAATCACGCATACCAAACTGGAAGCGAAACAGCCAACTACACCGTGACCTTGACTGCGACGGACGCATTGGGTTGTGCGGATACCACGACAGAAACGGTAACCGTATTCCCTGCAGCTGACTTCAACTTGCAGCTCGCTGTGGATTCTGTGTGTTCACCACTCGTGATCACCATGCCAACCATTGAAGGCGCGCAAGACATCACGTGGAACTTCGGGGACGGAACATCTTCTAACGAGATCAACCCAACCCACACCTGGGCCAACAACTCCGACGAATTGCTTTCTGCTTTGGTTTCTTTCGAGGGACAAACGGCAGATGGATGCTTCGGAACAGCTTCTGCTATGGTGCACGTGAAGCCACAACCGGTTGCTGAGATCACATTGGCTTCTGCCAACGGTGGATGTGCTCCTTTTGATGCCCTATTCAACAACAACAGCACCAACGGGGATGTCTACACCTGGAACTTCGGTGATGGATCGGAAGAAGCGCAAGCCAACGGCGATGTGAATCACGCATACCAAACTGGAAGCGAAACAGCCAACTACACCGTGACCTTGACTGCGACGGACGCATTGGGTTGTGCGGATACCACGACAGAAACGGTAACCGTATTCCCTGCAGCTGACTTCAACTTGCAGCTCGCTGTGGATTCTGTGTGTTCACCACTCGTGATCACCATGCCAACCATTGAAGGCGCGCAAGACATCACGTGGAACTTCGGGGACGGAACATCTTCTAACGAGATCAACCCAACCCACACCTGGGCCAACAACTCCGACGAATTGCTTTCTGCTTTGGTTTCTTTCGAGGGACAAACGGCAGATGGATGCTTCGGAACAGCTTCTGCTATGGTGCACGTGAAGCCACAACCGGTTGCTGCTTTTGACATGAATACCGACAGCGGATGTGAGCCTCTCAACACCATCTTCAGCAATGCCAGTGAAGGTGCCGATAGCTACGTTTGGAGCCTTGGAAACGGACAAGCTCCTGAGAGCATGGTCAGTGCTTCTGATGTTGAGTGGACCTACGAAACCAGCGGTGAACCGACCACATTCACGGTTACTTTGATCGCCATTGATGCGCTGGGTTGCACAGATGAGCGCACAGCGGAGATCACTGTTCTTCCAACACCAGTCTATGCTTTGGACTTGGAATTCGCTGAAGCCTGTTCGCCATTTGAAGCGACCATGCCAGCAATGGAAAATGCCGAGACGACTTTTTGGTCTTTCGGTGATGGCACCATGTCCAACGAAGCGACACCTTCGCACAGTTGGTTCAACAATTCTGATGTACTTGCAAACCACACGATTCAATTTCAGGGAGCGAACGCATATGGATGTGTAAACCAAGCGAGCACGGCCATTGCGGTCAAGCCCCAGCCTATTGCTGCCTTTTCCAAGAATTTGGATGAAGGGTGTGCTCCTTTTGACGTCATCTTCTCGAATGAAAGTATTCGTGCCGACTTCTTTGGTTGGGACTACGGTGATGGCCACGAAAACTCCTTTGGCAATACATCAGATCACGATTACACGTACCTGACTGAAGCCACCCTAATGACCTACACCGTCGCATTGACAGCAACGCATGCGTTGGGTTGCAGCGATCTGAAACTCGACTCTGTGACCGTATTCCCTAGCGTTTTCGCAGCGTGGGTAGGATCCGTTGAAGGATGTGCTCCCTTTGAAACCAATCTCGAGTACATCGGGGGCGAACAGGAAACAATCCAGTGGGATTTGGGCAATGATACTCAAGCGACAGGAGCCTTGGCTGCTGCGACATATGAAGGTGAGATGGGAACCGATGCCAATTACACGGTTTCACTGGCCATCATGAGTGAAAACGGTTGTTCTGATCAGTCAAGCTTTGACATCACTGTTCACCCGGCTCCGTTGACTGGCTTGTCCATTGATCTGGATGCCTCCTGTGCAGAAACGGAAGTTGTGGTGTCCAACACCTCTGCTTTCGCAGACAGCGTGGTACTGAACCTTGGCAATGGCACAACATTGATCAATTCTGATTTGACGAGCGTACCCGTCGTGTATTCGAATGATAGCGATACCGATGTGACCGTTCTATTGACACAAGACATTTTCACTGATTTCGGTTGTTCTGCAATGGCAACACTGGCCCATACGGTTCACCCGAAGGTCACTGCTGCGATTGAAACGCCGGAAGCAGCGTGCACGCCAGCGCTTGTTCAATTGGGCAACACCTCCATCAACGCCAACGGCAATCAGCTGTGGATGTTCGGAGATGGAAACACGTCCAACGCAAATGCTCCCGAGCACCTCTTCGATAGCCAAAGCAACACGGATTCGACGTACGTCGTCACCTTGGTTGCTCAAAGCGCAGCCGGATGTTCGGATACCGCTAGCGTTGATGTTGTTGTCTGGGGAACCCCAACAGCACAATTGACTTTGAACAATTTGGAGGGTTGCTACCCTGTAGAAGTCACGTTTGAAAACACCAGCGAAGGACAAACCATGAACACCTGGGCCTATGGCAACGGAGAAACTTCCGCAACCAATGATAGCCTGCATAGCAAGGTGTTCTTCAATCCAACGCAGGAACTCATCGCATACGAAACCGTCCTGACGGCGACCAATGCACATGGATGTGCAACGGACGCAATGGTTAGCTTTGATGTTGCACCGCATTTGAATGCCGCATTCGACGCTGTAAACGCGGGATGTTCTCCTGTAAACGCACAGTTGATCAATCAATCTGAAGGAGCCGCATCGTACAGCTGGAACTTCGATGATGGTTCCATGCCTTCGAACGAATTTCAGCCGAATCACTCCTTCGTGAACACCACGAATGCGGACATGACGTTCGAGGTTCAGTTGATTGCCCAGTCTGCATACGGTTGTATCGACACGGTTTCCGTCGGCGTGCATGTTTATCCCATGCCCCAAGCAGAATTTTCTGTGACACCGGTTACACAGACGTACCCGAATGCTACCGTTGGGATCAACAATATGAGCCTATCCTCTGATGCTGCTGTTCAATACTGGAGCTTCGGTGATGGTGCTGAATTAGCAGGAGAGCAACCGATTTTCCATACCTACAACACCTGGGGGACCTACAACATCACCTTGCTTGTTGACAACGGGTTTTGCGCAGATGCGCAAACAGAGCAGGTTCAAATCCTGTCTCCCAACCCAGTTGCTGACTTCACAGGAAGCGGTGCTGGATGCGCTCCTCTATTGGTCGCATTTGACAACCTTTCCAACCACGGAGCAGGGTATGTTTGGGACTTTGGTGATGACTACATGACCTCTGAAGAATCTCCTGTTCACGTGTACACACGTCCTGGAGTTTACAATGTTTCATTGACCGCTATCGGCTTTGAAGGACAGGAACATGAGGCCATTCATTATGCGACTGTCGAGGTTTTCCCAACGGCTACTGCAGCCTTTGTATTCAGTCCTTCTCAGGTGGTCGCTCCAGATCAGCCGGTTGAATTCATCAATCTCTCTGATGAGGATGCCACTGAGTTTCTGTGGACTTTCGGCGACGGAATGGTCAGTACGGAGGCGAATCCAATCTACACGTACACCGAACCTGGACAGTACGATGTTTCATTGACTGCAAACAATGTCTTCAATTGCCCTAGCACGTTCATTATGGAACAGGCCATTGAAGCGACAAGTGGCGGCTTTATGGAATTCCCTACTGGATTTACCCCGAACAACGGAGGATCCAACGGTGGTGGATACGATCCAGCAAGTCTAGACAACGATGTTTTTCACCCTCATCACTTGGGAATCGTCCAATACGAAATGGTCGTATTCAACAAGTGGGGAGAGCTCATCTTCCGCTCAACCGATCCATACATCGGGTGGGATGGATATTTCCAAGGCCGCATCGCACGTCAAGACGTGTATGCATGGAGGGCAACAGCCCAGTTTAGCAACGGTCACCGCGTTACAAAAGCCGGTGACGTGACACTCATCATCCAATGAACCCATTTCCTATGACCTATACTTTGAAAACCATTGCTATGAAACGCATTCTCATCATCGGGGCCCTTCTGGGCGGATTATTCGCAGTTGAAAGCCAAGCTCAAGACTTGCGCTTTACCCAATACAATGCGATTCCTACATCAGTCAATCCAGCCTTCGCGGGTTCATTGGACCGCGCTCGTTTGGTGAGCGTATACCGCAATCAATGGGCAAGCATGCCCGGCTCTTATGTGGGTTGGCATGTCGCTCACGATTGGTTCAATCGTGAGTTGAATAGCGGATTCGGCATCCTCTTCTCACAAGAGGAAGCTGGAGCTGGCGGGTTGAATACCACGCGTTTTGCCATGCAGTATGCCTACGAAGTTCCTCTTGGAAATGGATGGCGTTTGCGTCCTGCTTTGCAAGCAGGAATTGGTAACCGCTCCATCAATATGCACCAATTGACTTTCGGTGATCAGCTGATTCGAGGCCCCCAGGTTTCTTCCATCGAAGACCGACCAAGCGTTGCTCAGAATTACTTTGATTTCGGCACTGGCGTGCTCCTTCTCGGAAAGAAGACGTGGTTGGGATGCTCGTTTGATCACTTGAACACACCCAATGAAAGTTTGAACCCCACCTATATCGACCCGATGGATGTCCGTGTTTCTGTACACGGAGGGTTCCGCATGGCACTTGTTGACCCTGTTCACAATAAGAACTTTGGAGACATGGTCGTTGCATTCAACTACATGGCCCAAGATCAATTCAATCAAATGGATCTCGGAATCTACTATGACACTCAGCCATTGAGTATCGGACTTTGGTACCAAGGGCTTCCATTCGGACACACCATTGAAGGGGGTACGGATGTTGACGCTGTCAGCATCATCCTTGGGTATGGCACAGACAATTGGAAGATTGGTTACAGCTATGACATGACCCTCAGTAGCCTCGGATTGGCAACAACAGGAGGAAGTCACGAAATCGTACTCAGTGCCACGTGGCAAACGATCCGGCGCAACAAGCCGCAATTGCCTCGTTACATGCCTTGCCCCATTTTCTGATAGTTCAGCGGATCAGGAAAATCAGTGTGGGCTCTGTTGCCTCCATTTCATTCCCCAGAATGGAAAGGTGGGTGGCAGGGCCCGCATTCATTTCGAAAGGTTTCGCCCGATCTGGTTGACCTCTGGCTCCAATTGAACGCCGTATTGGGAGCGCACATCGTTCATGATGTCCTGCGCAAGCTGCCAAATTTCGGCCCCCGTCGCCCCTCCATAATGCACCAATACCAGCGATTGATTGACGTGTACCCCGTGGGTTCCTCTGTGTTTTCCCTTCCAACCCGCTTGCTCAATGAGCCACCCGGCAGCGACTTTAATGGTTCCATCCGACTGCGGATAATGGGCCACTTCTGGATGGGCCGTTTGCAACCGCTTAAATTCATCCGGACCGAGCACAGGGTTCTTGAAGAAACTTCCCGCATTGCCCAGTTTTTTGGGGTCAGGCAGCTTGGTTGAACGAATCTGCATCACGGCTTTCGCTACATCCGCGTGCGTCCATGATTCCTCAGGCAAGGCCTTGAGCTCCTGTTGAATGGCCCCATAGGCCGTTTGCAATGGAGCGTTTTCTTCCAAGATAAAGGCTACCCGAACAATGATCCATTGTCCTTTTTCAGATGATTTGAAGATGCTCTCTCGGTAGCCAAATTCGCACGACGCTGCATCGAACCGTTTCAAGGATCCTGTTTGCACATGGATGGCCTCCAACCAAAGAAAACGATCTTTCAATTCAACGCCATAAGCCCCTATGTTTTGCATCGGAGATGCCCCCACTTGTCCGGGAATGAGCGCCAGATTTTCCAACCCATGCCACCCGTTCTTGAGCGCTAGCATCACCCACTCATGCCAGTTTTCTCCGGCACCGACCACCACTTCAATGCGGCCATCTTCCTCCTTGAGAACACGCACTCCACGAATACCAATGTGCAATGCCAATCCTTCCCAGTCCGCGTGCATGAGCATATTGGAGCCTCCCCCCATAACGAGCAGGGCAGCATCTCGCTCTTGTCTCCAGGACAACGCAAAGCGAACATCATCGTCTGAATGCGCTGTAATCCAATGAGCCGCATGTGCTGAAATGCCAAACGTCGTCCACGATGCCAGGTCCATTCCTTCCAGGACTTCAGGGTCTTCAGTTGTCTTCGCAATCGTTCCAACAGCGTGTTCTTGCTCAGGTTCTTCCCGTTTCAATCGGCGAGCATTCCATTCTTCGCGAGATAGCTTCACTTGGGCATCATCAGCATGAATCAAAGACTGAATCAATACCTGAGAGGGATAAATCTCAGCTACGTGCTCATGAACCAACCAACGGCTGCTACCTAAAGGCTGCCACTCGACAAAATGCCGTGGCCCATCGATTCGATACAAGGTATCCAATCCATTCAAAGCGCGGTAAACGGGGAATTCTAGAAACATGCTTTCAGGGAGCAATTTCGGACGTACTGCAGAAACAAACGCTTACAAACGAGGTTGTATTTTTGAACAACTGTTTTTCTATCCCATGCCCCATACAATCCAACCCGTTCCTGAAAAAGGACACCCCCTCGTTCTATCGGCCAGAGAAGCAGCCGCACAAGGGCAATGGGGTCGTGCCCTGTTGGATTTCAACAAGGCCCTCGAAGTGAACGTAGAATGGAATCGCAATCCCGACTTCAAACACGATCGCGCTATAGCCCTGTTCCACATGGGGCAAAAAGATGAGGCGCTCCTCGAACTAAACGAAGCCGTCAACTTGCAACCGGATTACGGTTATAGGTTTGCCGCGAGAGGTTGGATGAGGCAAGCGTTAAAAGATGTCCCCGGAGCCATCGCCGATTACACCCAAGCGATTGCATTGGACCCCGAAGACGCGATCAGCCTCAACAACCTTGGCTTGCTCGAAGAACAACAGGGATACCATCAAGAAGCAAAAGAGCGTTTTTCCGCTGCCGATGAACTCGCCGGCATCCTGAAAAACGAATCCATCTCCACGGCAGAATTGAAGCCACAAGACGATCTTCCGTTGCCCAAAGCAAAGCCCGAAGTAAAGTCCAGTGCTCCCAATCTCGTGTCTGAAATTAAACGTGCGTTGCGACACCCGGATGGACGCAAAGAATTTATTGCTTTCCTCCGCAACGGATTTAAATTGTAGCACGAACACCGCTCTATTGGATTCCGAAAAAACGCATCTTTCTTTTTTAGACCAGGTGGTTGATTCTGTTATGAAACAACCCGACCCGGCATCGTGCTTGGTTATTTTACCCAGTCAAAGAGCTACGGGAAAATTTCATCGTCGCCTTGCCGCCAAAATGCCTAGTGCTGGGTGGTTGCCCAAAGCATGCACTTTGGGAACCGTTTTGCAAGAGCATGCAGGATTGACTCCAATGGACCCGTTGGAAGGATTGGCCGAGTTGTATCTCACGTGGACTGAGCTCAAAGCGCTCGATCAATCAAGCGATACAGAATCGATTGGATTCACGGCCTTCGGCCAATGGGGACGCATTGCGTTGCGTGATTTCAATGAAATTGATCAGTATTTACTCGATCCGAAAGCTGTGTTCAAGAACCTCTGTGACATCGAGGGCATCGAAGAATGGAGCTTTCAATCTGAGGCTGATTTAAAATCTGGACAACGCCAGTTTCTTCGGCGCTTCATGCAACTCGGACCGCTGTATGAGGCCTTTCAAATGAAGCTTGCTGATAAGCAATGGGGGTATGGTGGACGCATCGCTCGCGTTGCGTCGGAGTCCAAGAGTCTGGAGGCCTACAGCCATGTTTTCGTTGCAGGATTGAGTGTTCTCACGCCTGCCGAACGGGCTTTTCTTCATCGCTATGAACAAAAAAACAGCCTGACATGGCTTTGGGATGGTGACGCAAGCTATGTGACCCAGCCCATGATGGAAGCCGGTTTGTTTATCCGAAATCAGGCATTGCCCCAAGCCATTAACGCTTTGCCTCGGCGCCTAGAAACGAATCCTCCATCCATCCATATCATCGGTTGTAGCAGCTCTGTATATCAAGCTCAAGCCGTCCGAGAAATTGTTTCCAACATCCCGGTAGATCAACGGGATGGTCGCACCGCTGTTGTTCTTCCGGATGGTGCTTCACTCCCACTGGTGCTTCAGAGTCTTCCCGAATTGAACAACAAGGGATACAATGTCACCATGGGCTTGAGTTGGGGAGAAACCCCTGCAAGCGGGTTTTTAGAAGCTGTGAAACCCCTGGTTTTGCGCAGTGGTCAGCAATTGAATCATGGGGATTTACGTTCAATCATCAGCGACCCGGTAGCGCTCGCAGCATGCGGTAGAACCAAGCTCATCCAAGACGGTTCCCGGGTCATGAACCAGCTCGCCAAAAAACACTTGGCCTGGCTCAGTGCCAGTCAACTGGGAGAACATTCAAATGGGATTCTCGTTGATTTTGTCAATGAGTTGCTCACCAACAAAGCTGCTGACCCCTTAGAAGCTTCCATTGGGTTGGAACGTTGGGCAGGGAGCATTGGAAACATGTTGACGCTCAATGACGCCAAGTCCGAACTGGATCCATGGATCATGGCGAGTTGGGAACGGGTGATGCAAGCCTTTTCCGTTGTCAGGCGATTTCAAGAACAGCACGGTCTTCTTTCCACCTGTGAAGAAGTGTGGAGCATGGCCCTCCAAAGCTTGGCGGCTGAGCGCATTGACCTCCTTGGCGAACCTGAAGACGGATTGCAAATCATGGGGCTGATCGAAACCCGAGCGTTGGATTTTGATCGCGTCATTGTTCTTGATTGCAATGAAGGCGTATTGCCAAAATCAGCCATTTCAGATAGCTTTCTCCCATTTGACCTGCGGGGCATTTGGGGATTGCCCGGGCGGCACGAACGGGAAGCCATTTTCGCTTACTACACCTACCGCTTACTCAACCAAGCCCGTGAGGTGTTCTTCCTTTACCGGGCGCAAGATGAGGCCTCAGAAAAAAGCCGATATCTCTTGCAATTGGAGCAGGCTTTTCGTCCCAATGGAGAAGACCTTCTTCCCGTTGACGTCTCAACACTGCAAGCTCCATTGCCCGGTCCGCGGCCTGCCATTCCAGCGTTGCAATGGACCCCACAAGCAAGCACACGGCTGGCCGCATGGGCGCAAAAAGGAATCAGTCCATCTGCGTTGAACACCTTGATCAATTGCAAGCGCAATTTTTTCTACCAGTACCTCCTCCGCCTAAGCGAACCTTCAGAAGTTCAAGAGGAAATGGCATCGAGCACCTTCGGTTCTGTTGTGCACCAAGTCCTAGAAGATGGATTGAAATCATTCCTGGACAAGCCCCTTCAACAAGAACACCTGAGTTCCTTGAAAAAGGATGTCCAACGCTTGCTCCCAATTGCAATCAAGAAACATTTCAATTCTGACATGGTGCGCCAAGGAGAAAATTATTTGCAGGTCACCATGGCGGAAGCAACGCTCAAAAAAATTCTGACTTCAGAAATGACAGAGCTGCATCCGGATAGCCAGCGGGTGATTCGTCATCTCGAACTGAATTTATCTCACACCTTCACAACGGGAGGCCGCATCGACCCCATCCGATTGAACGGCATGGCGGACCGGATCGAACGCGATGGTGACGAGGTCATCATCACCGATTACAAAACAGGGAATGTGACGTCCTCTGAATTGTCCTTGCCTGCCGATTGGGATGAGAAGGTCACATCTGGAAAAGCCTCTAAAGCATTGCAATTGTTGGTCTATGCCGCCATGGCTTTGGAGACCTTGGACGTGAATGGAAACAAAAAAGAACCCGACGGACAGCCTCTTTTGTACGTGCGGGCCGGTGTCCGATCTGGCAAAAATGCACGTGCCGGGTTGCTCGAATTGAAGATCGATAAGCAAAGCGGTGTGGACACGCGTCAGGCAAAAGAATTGCTCCGCTGGATCAGCCAATCCTTGGATACCCTGCATGACGACACGCCAAGCGTAGAACACAAGGCCGAAGCCGCTTATTGCTCTTACTGCACGGTACTCGACCCATTGCCACAATTCAGCTTCTGATGCGTCAAGTAGACATCAAAACGCAATCCAAGCTATGGGAATAGTCGCTAAACAGTCAGGTTGGGCCTCCCTTGCCATTGGCACAGGGCTTGTTCTTGGCGCGGTGAATACCATGATCGTCTTGCCAAGGGCTTTTGAAGGAGCCGAGGCCGAATGGGGATTGGTCCGCATTATTACATCGTGGGGAATCATCTTGAGTTCACTTGCTGTCGTTGGTGCACCGGGAGGCATTATGCGGTTTTTGGCCCGATACGATGAAAAAGAGCGGCCCGACATCCTCCGTACGTTATTGATTCTGCCCGCAGCAGGACTTCTTTTGGTCCTCCTGCTGTTCGCATTCAATGGACGCGACATCCTGCCTTTATTCGATGCCGAAAAGGGCTCCGCGCTCACCGATCACATCGCCGGGTTCCTTTTGATTACGAGCTTCATGGTGCTGCTCCATTTGGTTCGAGCATTGGTCAATCAACAACTCAAAACAGCGATCATTTCTTGGGTTGACGAGGTGTGGCAAAAAGGGAGCTACCTGGTTCTAGGGCTCCTCTTGTACTTCGAACAAATCGAATTTGACGCGTTCCTGCGTTGCTATGTCGGATCATGGGCTGTGAGTGTTATTCTGCTTACCATCCAGGCATTCCAACTCCCTCAACGCATCGGAAATAAGTGGAGATGGGATGAATTTAAAAATATCTTCGATTTCAGCCTGTTCAGTTTGTTCGCTGGTGGAGCGGCCATCATTGCGACCCACCTAGACTATGTAATGATTGGCATGTACATCGGACTGGCTCAAGTGCCGATTTACACCATCGGATTCTTTCTTGGAAGCGTCGTGGGAATGCCAGCGCGGGCTACGCAGGGAATCTTAGGAGGACTCTCCGCCACACTCGTCGCTCAACGAAAAACGGCCGAAATCAATGAAATGAATCGACGCAGTGCACGGGTCAATTTTCTTTTGGCCGCCGTGATCATGTCCGGAATCTGGGCGGGCATCGCACCGTTCCAACTCCTTCTCCCACCAGGCTATCGGGGTCTGGAGTTTGTCTTTCTCTGTATCGGACTTCAGCGTTTAATTGTCAGCTTCAATATCGTCAACAATAAGGTTTTAGCGTTTAGCCAGTGGTACCGGATCGTCTTGCCCTTGAATCTCGGGCTCGTCGTCGTGACTGTTGCCACAAACTACGTGTTCATTGTCACCTTGGGCTGGGGCTTACAAGGGGCCGCAGTAGCCACTCTTGGTACAGCGTTGTGGAACAACGTGTGGAGGCTGCTCATCGTCTGGAGGAAATATAAAATCCATCCTTTCTCCTGGAAATTGTTGGTCATTTCCATCATCGCCATCGCCAGTGCATGGAGCTTCCATTGGCAGGCAGACGCCTTCACGTATCCGATCGTTGGCGCGATCATCCAAGGGGCTTTGGCCTCAGGCACGACGTTTTCGGTCTGCTATGCATTGGGTTGCTTCCCCGAATTACGCGACGGAATCAAAGCGCGCATCTCCTGGTGGCCTTGAACCTTTGAACGCTCGATTTCCGCGTCTCAAACAGCGCCTTTACTCGCCCTTCACGCGCAACCACGTTTGCGTGCGGTACAAGAAGTAGATGTATCCTCGAACCTTGAGCTCATCGAGATTATCTGATTCTAAAAACATCTCACATTCATAAATTTTACCTGTCTTCGGATCGCAAATCGTCCCCTCTTCCCATTCCATCTTGTCCGCTACCTTCATGTCTCGAACGATCTCCATTCCCAAAGAGGGCTTATCCTTCCGGTCATCCTCGCACCCCGTGCACATCGGGTTTTGATCTTCTTCAGGCAATCGAAACAGCTCGATCACTTGTCCGTAAAAACTGCCGTCACGCTCCGTGATTTCGACAACGCTTTTAATGCGTCCCGTCTCATCATCAATGGTCTTCCATTGACCCAACAAAGGGCTTGATGATTGGCTATACGCTGATCCAACAAACAACAAGAGGGCGAAAAGGAGGGTGAAATTTTTCATGAGATTTCGTTATTGAATGAGTGGTTTTCGGGTGCGATTGCACGCGTCTATTTATTGTTTTGTATTCAGATTTTGGCCTTTCGTTGCATCCAGTTGGGCGCGACTCACGGCTGCGTTCAATTCAAAGCCCAATAATAAAATGGAACTGCTAGAATTCAACCAAACCAATGTCAACATCAAGGTACCCAATGAACCATACAAGGAATTGTACGAAGAAAATTGACCGATGATCCACGAAAAGGTCCAGGTCGTGAGCACAAGCAACAGTGTTGCAACGGTGGCCCCAACATTGACAACACCCCATCGCTTCATGGCTCCTGAACCTGCATGAAACAGGATGTTCACGGTTGCATAAACCAAGCCAAATGAAAGCGTCCATCTCGCCAAGGTTAACCATGGAATCGCTTCTGCATTGATCCATTCGTGTGCATCCATCCAATTGATTACATCACCTGAAAAACCAATGAGAAAGACAGCCAAGCCTAGTAGAATCGATAAGACAAACAGGAGTAGCACCGACAACAAACGGTACAACAACCAATGTGGTCGGCCCGGCACATGCGGGCTTTCCCCAAAACTCAGTAGGATGCTATTGACAGAACTCGATGCGTAGAACAGGAGCAAGATGACACCCACTGAAATCAACGTGCCTTGCCGTTGGTTGATCAAATCCGCAACCGTTTGTTCGAATAACTCGACGGCCTGCACAGGAAAGAGCATTTCCAAACTCTTCAGGACTTCTCCCGTCTCCAATGGCGTAAATGGAATGATGCTCAGAAGCAAAATCATCGCCGGGAAGAACGCAAGGAACAGCCGGAAGCTAATCGCTGCAGAACGCATCGCCACTGACCCATTGATTAAACCTAGAACAAAAAATCGAAGTACATCGTACACATTGACTTCCTGTTTCTTCCAAGGATGGAAGCGACGCAACGCGGCGCGGGTCCGATCAAATGTCCGGTTCTTTTGAATCCACTTGAATAGGGGTCCATCGGGCACTGGAGGTGGCTGCAACTCACCCATGCGCCACGTGAATTCGATCCGTGCTCTTCAGACTAAAATCCAACACTGAAACACTGTGTGTTAACCAGCCCATGGAAATGAAATTCACTCCGGCATCTCCATAGGCACGAGCATTCGAAGGAGTGATTCCTCCCGACGCTTCCAATGGAATGTCAGCCCCCCATTCAGTGACGGCCTCTGCCGCTTGGTCCGGGGTGTGGTTGTCCAATAACAACCGATCAATTAAAGGCAAGCCCGATGGTTTTGTCCAACGCGAACGTGCTTCCATAGCTTCAGCAGCCTCTTTGGCATTGCGTACCTCGACTACAACGGGCAATTCCAATTGGCGTTCGTTTAAATACAGCGCCACTCCTTCCATAGCCTTCATCATAGAACCGGCATAATCCACATGGTTGTCTTTGATCAAGATCATGTCATGCAGTCCCATGCGGTGGTTTACCCCTCCGCCAATGCGCACGGCCCATTTTTCAAAAGCGCGAATTCCTGGGGTCGTTTTTCGGGTGTCTAAAACACGGCAAACGGTCCCTTCTAACGAGGTCACAACAGCAGCAGTTCGCGTGGCTATGCCACTCATGCGTTGGATGAAGTTCAATGCCAATCGTTCAGCTTCAAGGATGGATCTTGCAGAGCCCGATATGCGCATCACCTGCGTTCCAAAATCAACAGCATCACCGTCCTGTGCAAGCAACACGCATTGCAACGTGGCATCTACCCTTCGAAAGACTTCCAGCGCCACCTCCAATCCAGCAACAACTCCTGATTCTTTCGCCAGGATAAAGCCCTCTCGTTGCAATTCCACTGGAATGGAGGACGCCGAAGTATGATCACCTCCGCCCAAATCTTCTTCCAAAGCAAAAACGATGAGCCGTTCCATTTCCGTCGTCAACATGCCACGAAGATAGTTCGGCCAAAGAAGATTCATGCCCCTAACTTTGTCGCATGCAGATGACGCTCATCGCCATTGGAAAAACGCAATCGTCCTGGATACAAGCCGGAAATGTCGAATATGCAAAACGACTCAATCATTACGGGCGTTTTCAATTCATCGAAACGGTCGATATCAAGCCCCGCTCTGGGAAGCCGGACCCGCAGTGGGTTATGCAGCAAGAGGCCAAAATTTTGGACAAGCACCTCAAGGGTGTTGATCACCTTGTGCTTTTGGACGAAAACGGAAAGTCTTACAGCTCCATCGCTTTTTCTAAGCACATTGAAAAGCTTCAAGTTCGCGGCTTGAAACACATCGCTTGGGTCATCGGGGGACCATATGGATTTGACCCCCGCATTCGCAACCTCGCCAACGAACAATGGAGCTTGGGACCTATGACATTTTCTCACCAGATGATCCGGCCTTTTGCCTTGGAACAACTGTATCGAGCACACACCATCCTCAAAGGGGAGCCATACCACCACCAATAAGCACAAAGTCAGACATAAAAAAAGCCTGACCGAAGCCACGCTTTTTTTAAGACTCTAAACAGGACGTTAGGCAGCTAAAATCGTCACAACGTTATTGAGCACCTCAACCGTTCCTCCTTTCACAGCAAACGTTTCTTCGCCTTGTGCTCCGCGCACCAAAACTTCGCCCGCTTTAAGCGTTGTAATCAATGCCGCGTGACGATCCATAATGCCCATGCTCCCATCCGATCCAGGTAAACCGACATAGGTCGCTTCGCCTGAAAACAAGGTCGCGTCTGGTGTAAGGATGTAAACCGTCATGATACTAAAATTAGGCTTCAGCCATCATTTTTTCTCCCGCTTCAATCACTTCCTCAATGGTTCCCTTCAAGTTGAAGGCTGCCTCTGGCAAGTGATCCAAATCGCCACTCAAAATGCGTTGGAAGCCCTTGATGGTGTCTTCAATCGAAACCAACACGCCTTGAATCCCAGTAAACTGCTCAGCTACGTGGAAAGGCTGTGATAGGAAACGGCTGATTCGACGCGCACGGTAAACCGTTTGCTTGTCCTCTTCAGACAATTCATCCATGCCCAAAATCGCAATGATGTCTTGCAACTCCTTGTAACGCTGAAGTGTTTCTTTCACATCCTGAGCGCACTTGTAGTGTTCTTCACCGACTACATCTGGAGTCAGAATCCGAGACGTCGAATCCAAAGGATCCACTGCTGGATAAATACCCAAAGACGCAATCTTACGAGACAATACCGTAGTGGCATCCAAGTGAGCGAACGTGGTCGCTGGTGCCGGATCTGTCAAATCATCCGCAGGAACGTAAACCGCCTGAACAGACGTAATCGAACCGCGCTTGGTTGATGTAATCCGCTCTTGCATGGCACCCATCTCTGAGGCCAGGGTTGGCTGGTAACCTACCGCTGAAGGCATCCGTCCCAACAAAGCCGAAACTTCTGATCCTGCTTGTGTGAAACGGAAAATGTTGTCAATGAAGAACAGGATGTCCCGTCCTCCTGACTCTTCATCTCCGTCACGGAAATACTCTGCTACAGTCAAACCAGACAAGGCTACCCGAGCACGTGCTCCAGGAGGCTCATTCATCTGACCAAATACCAATGTCGCCTGAGAATCAGCCAATTCCTTGGTGTCCACCTTGGACAAATCCCATCCTCCTGCTTCCATGCTCTCTTCGAAAGCCTTTCCGTATTTGATTACGCCGGACTCGATCATCTCACGCAACAAGTCGTTCCCTTCACGGGTACGCTCACCAACGCCTGCGAAAACGGAAATGCCTTCGTAGCCTTTTGCGATGTTGTTGATCAACTCCATGATCAAAACGGTCTTGCCGACTCCGGCTCCACCGAACAATCCAATTTTACCACCCTTGGCATACGGCTCAATCAAATCGATGACCTTGATGCCTGTGTAGAGCACCTCAGTCGCCGTAGAAAGATCCTCAAATCGAGGCGCGTCTTGGTGAATCTCTCGTCCTGGAGAGCCATCCATTGGGCCAATACCGTCGATGGCTTCGCCAACGACATTAAAGAGTCGGCCTTTGATTTGTTCCCCTACTGGCATTTGAATGCCCTTGCCCATAGCAAAGACTTTCATGCCACGAGCGAGTCCCTCGGTCGCGTCCATCGAAATGGCACGAACGGTGTCCTCACCAATGTGTTTTTGGGTTTCAAGAATCAAGTTCCCTCCTTCTCTTTCAATGCTCAAGGCATCTAAAATCTTTGGGAGAGCAACTCCAGCGGGGAAGCTTACGTCGACTACTGGGCCGATGACTTGCGAAATGGTTCCGTATTGAGACATGCGATAAATTGCGGTTTGACCGAATAAATTTCCGCGCAAAAGTACAAGCAATTCTGCTTTGTTCCCATCCTATCTTTGCAAAAGTGATTGTGCACTACAATGCCCTCGAATTCTCAGCGGATGTTCCAGTCGTTTTGACCATCGGAACATTCGACGGTGTGCACCATGGTCACCGGGCTGTGATTGCCCTTTTGAAGCAGCGTGCAGCCGAATTAAACGGCACCTCTGTCCTGCTCACATTCGACCCACACCCGCGTCTGGTGCTGCATCCAGAGCACCATCGATTGCGTTTACTGAATTCTTTGGAAGAGCGAAAACAGTTGCTCGCGAGTACGGGATTGGATCATCTTGTGATCCATCCATTTACCGAAGACCTCTCTCGGATGACGCCCATTGAGTATGTCCGTGAACTCTTTGGAAAGGGAATTCGTCCGAAAGCGGTCATCATCGGTTACGATCATCGCTTCGGAAGAAATCGTGAAGGGACCTTTGACAGCTTAAAAAACTTGGGTGATGTGTTTGGATTCAGTGTAGAGTCCCTGCCTGCTCAAACGGTGGAAAACACACGAGTCAGCTCAACGAAAGTCCGCGAGGCCATTGAATCTGGCAAAGTCCAACAAGCCCGGCAGTGGCTCTTAGAGCCCTACCCTTTGTCTGGAATTGTCGTCAAAGGACGTCAGGTGGGGCGCACCATCGGGTTTCCAACCGCGAACTTAAAGATTGCTGATCCGCTCAAGTTAATCCCTGGTAAAGGCGTGTATGCAGCGTTCGCTCAGTACCACGGAGGACACGAATGGCAACCCGCAATGGTCAATGTAGGAACCCGACCGACTGTTGACCCGCCCACTACAGAAAATCTAGTGGAAGTGCACCTTCTGGAGGGAGGACGAAGTTGTTATGACGAAACCCTTCACGTGCGCTTCATCAAACGATTGCGCAATGAACAGGTGTTCGACAACCTCGATGGGTTGAAATCCCAACTGCAAATCGATTCTGACGCCGCCATACGTTGCTTAAACGAAGCCACCCACCTCGTTGCTCGATGAAGCATTTAAACGCATACAACCGCCTCCTATGGTGTCGATGGTTTGTTCCTTGCCTGTTCGTGCTTTCGGCTGTGCAGATGAGCACAATGCAGGCATTCCATGCTCCGACCTCATCCGCTTGTATCGCAGACTCCCTTTGGGAAAACGCCCCTGTATTTTCCAGCTTGGATGAAGCCTTGACAGCAAATTCTGCTGGAGTTCCTGTTTTACGTCTCGACCTCAGTCGGCAGAAAATTCGAGTGGTTCCATCGGAATTGGCACAGCTATCAGAATTGAAACAATTGATCTTAGACCGAACGAAAATTGACGCTTTGCCTTCTGCTTTGTCCGCTCTCAAAGACTTGGAGTATTTCTCAGCCGACAGGAATCAGATGACCGCCTTTCCCGAAGTCATCTTGGAATGGAAACAGTTGCGTTATCTCAGCCTAGGAGACAATCTCATCGATTCCATCCCCTTGAATATCGACGTCCTGGATCGGATGCAAACATTGAATTTATGGTCCAATTTGATTGCATTCTTTCCGGCATCATTAGGTGATTTACGGGCCCTCTCCTCTATTGACTTGACCAACAACGACATGACTGCAGAAGAGCAATACCAGCTCAAGACCTGGATGAAATCATCCATTGACTTGCTACTATCGGCACCTTGTCGCTGTGAATTCGACGATTGATGAACTCCGCTCATGGCGCATCCAAATCATGGCATCGATGGGGTGAACCCATCGCTGCAGGCCTCAATTTGTTGTACACCATTGGCTATTTACAAGGCCATGCAACTTCCTTCCTATGCGCAGGCATCGGGTCCATCCTGTTCGCTCGGATTTGTTGGCAACGCCATTTGAGAGCTGAATCAGCCTTGTGGCTGTTTTACATTGGTCTCGCGGTCTATGGCTACTGGAGTGTGCAAGAAACCTGGCCCGATCCGCTTCCTGTCGCCAGTCTGAAAGCGCACGCCATCTCCATCGCGTTCGGGCTGGCCATCTGGATTGTTGTCGCTCATCTGCTCAAAAAGACAGACAGATCAGCGCTCCCAGGACTCGACGCCTTCACCACGGTTGGAAGCCTCATTGCAAGTTATTGGATGCTTCAATTCGTGCAGGCAAACTGGCTGTATTGGATCGTTATCGACATCGTAGCCATTGCCTTGTATTGGAAACGAGGGCTCTATTGGGGTGCTGCACTCTTTTGCTTGTATACGTTGCTTGCTATAGAAGGCTGGTTTGACCTGATCCCACCTGGACCATGGCGCTAAAAGCACGGCCTCTTCGATTGGTGGTGACCGGTGTGGAATCCACGGGGAAGACGACACTCGCGAGAGCAATCGCTCAGTATTTTGGGTTTCCTCTGGCGCTTGAAGTCGCACGGTTTGACCAGGCCGTTCACCATGGCAACCTCGAGGCCCATGATCTCGACCGGTTGGCAGAATTGCAGTTTAATGCTGCTCTCGAAGCTGAACAACGCGCTTTGAAAAGCCGTGCAGGAGGATTGATTTCGGATACCGGTGGGCTTGTCCTGGAGATTTGGGGAACCGCTGCTTTTTCGACTGTTCCGAAAGGATCACGAAACTTGCAACGTTGGTTTGACTTCTACATCCTCTGCACGCCAGACATCCCCTGGGAACCCGATCCGCTTCGATCTCTGCCACATCATGAGGATCGGATGGCCTTGCACCAAGCATATATACAACGACTTGATGCAGGGGCTTACCATTATGTTGAAACGCAAGGAAGCGCCCCTAAAGAGCGCTTCCTTTCCATTGTTCAAGCCATCGAAATGGCCATGAAACGTCACATCAACGAATGATGAACTTCACCGGTATAGTGTACTGAACACTCACGGATTTGCCACGTTGTTCCCCTGGCTCAAAGTCAGGCAAGCTCTCCACGACACGAGTCGCTTCTTTATCCAGTCGCGTGTCTACATCCCGCAGCACCCGTACATCTCGCACTTTTCCGTCCTTTCCAACGACGAAATAAACAAACACGGTCCCTTGAATCCCCGCATCCTTGGCGATCGGTGGATATTTCGTGTTTTTCGACACATACCGAATGATTTCCATCTGAGTGCACTGGTGACGTTCGTCTCCCCGCATTTTCTTGCAATCCCCCATCGCAGGCATGTTCTCAACAATCATAAAAGGAACATCCTCTTCCTCTTCCTCGTAATCATCGATGATTTCGATTTCCGTGTCCTCGTCCAACTCGATGTCCTCAATCTCAAGCTCCTCTTCAATCTCTTCTTCGTCGTCGACAATTTCGATTACCGTCGTCTGCTGAGGGGGCGGGGGAGGGGGAGGCGGCTGCACAATGTTGACAGGAATCTCCTCGTCTTCCAATAAATCGGCTTCAAAATCCAAGGACCTTGAAATGGCAACATCGTAAGATGTCCAAGCCAAGGCACTCAACAACAAGGATAAGGACGCCACAAATCCAAGCGCCCGCCACGCGGTACGCTTATTTTCAAGGTTGGCTTCTGGTGTTTTCCGACTGAGCATATGGTTCACAATTGGAGTTCGAAAATACGCCAAGATCCTTTATTGATGATAGCCATTCTCAAACTTAACGATTTCAAGTTTTTAATTCCAGCAGCGATAGACAAGTCGAAAAGCAACTCGACCCAATAAAACACCTGCAAAATCCGCTACCATATCCAAGACACTGGCATCACGTTGAATGAACCAGAGCCCCTGAGCCAACTCCAACAAAACACCGTAGAGGGCCAACCCCAGAATCGCGAATGCCTTGTATTTCCGAATGCTCCCCGCCTTGCCAAGAGCAACAAACACAGAGAGCGACAGAACACCAAACATACAGGCGTGAATGAGCTTGTCAACATGAAAAACGACCGTCCAATCGCGCAGGTGAAGGTCCGATCCCGGAATGGCGTGCAATCCCAAAATGAGAAGCGCCCAAATCAATGGAATCAACGCATGCCTCCAAGGAAAGGCGCGTTCAAGACCCGAAGCGTTAAGATCTCTCGGCATGCCTTCGGCGTTCAATCAGCCAATCAAAGCAGCATATTCAGCAGCCGAGAGAAGACCTTCAACTTCTGACGCGTCCGAAACTTTAAATTTCACAATCCAGCCTTCATTGTACGGGTCGGTGTTGACCAGTTCGGGGTCATCCTCCAATCGCTCATTGAATTCAAGGACCTCTCCCGCCAAAGGAGAGAACATATCGCTCATCGTTTTGACCGCTTCAATGGTTCCAAACACCTCTTCCGTAGCGACGGTATCACCAATCGTATCAACTTCTACAAACACAATATCTCCCAACTCCCCTTGAGCGTAATCCGTGATACCTACGGTAGCCACATCGCCTTCTAGGCGCACCCACTCATGTTCTTTGCTGTAGCGCAAGTCTTCAGGAATCTTCATTTCAAAACCGAATTATTGATTCAAATTGAAACGCAAAGCTACACCTGAACGGATGTTCGATGTAGCAAATGAGGTAGATATATATGGATCTGTTATCTGATGATCGTAAAATGCACGCATTGTGATTTTATCCGACACCTCCAAATCTGCTGACACTTTGATTGAAATCAAGTTCTGTCCCGCCGTTACCTGGTTTTGGAGCTCTTCCATCTTACGGATAATCGTTCGATTGTCCCGAATATTCAAATCGGCACGTAAAACCAAATCGGTCTCTTTCAACATTTTTACAGGGAGCTTCCCATAGGTCTTCATAAATGGATTGGGAATGTCCTTGAATTTATAACCAACTCCAACCACCAGAGCGTTGCTCTTCGTTTCGGTGATTTGATAGTTGGTCAAGCCGAAAGCGATGTTGCGATCCCGTTTCATTTCAACTTTCAATTGAGGCTCATTTTCAGAAGCCGTATTGAACGTCATGTCCACTCCAAGAAGTGGAGAAAGCTGCTCGCTCATGCTCACCACGTTGAATTGGCGACCGGACACATAATTCCCAAATTCACTCTGGTCAATGGCCGTTGGGTTTCCTAAACCATCTTCTTCGTAGTTCAAATTCGACACGTAATTGGTCGTCAAGGTCGATCGGTAGCTGTGACTCAAACTGAATCGCTTGAAATACTGTTTGAAGAAATCGGACTTCGTCAAACCGTCGTAGGTCACACGCCAATTGGGAGCGACCGGCGTGTCAAACACATCCAATGGAACGTCTTTGGTGTCAACCCCCAAATAAGCCGCGATGAATGCCGGTATGGTCACATCCTGACTCGTTGCACCCCAACCGTTATAATACCCCGTCTCCGCAGGCGTCTCGTCATTGTGACTTTCCGCATTGAGTCGTTGCGAAATCTCCAATCGTCCCAAAAGGAAATTATCCCAAAGATCAGAATTGAATTGGTCCTCAAGATCATCTTCTACAAATGCTGTTCTCCAACTCAATACCGTCGCTGAGAACTGGCCCGTCTCATTGGGCGATTCGTAGACAAACCTATTGATGTTTTCATCAATATCGATGTCTTCATCAAATCGGAAGAAACTGGTGTGGTTTCTCGTCTCGCTTCGGTTGGCTGTCAATTCTATTTTAAAGTACTTAATCGGTTCCAAGTTGGCCCGCACATTGAACGTTTCTTGGAATGTTTCTGTGTACTGCTGGTTCTGATACGGCTGTGGCACTAACCATCCATTGGACGCCGCAGTTTCAGCAAAGTCAACACCAGGGACTTGGTCCCCCACGAGGTTGGTGTTTTGATGCCCCAAAAGGAACAAGCCCAAATCTGTAGAGAATTCATCTTCAAAACCGGCATAACGTGCCTTTTTTGCATACCCCGGTAGCAACATCCCTTCGTTGCGAGAGAAGGTTCCTGATACATTTTGGATACTCGCCAAAAGCCGGACAATCGCCGCCAATGGATTCAGTTCCAGCTTTTCCTTCTCCTCCTCTTCTGCATTTCCAAAGCCATCTCGGTTTTCATTGTTCGTCTGACGACGAGGCGCTTTCCTAGGCGGACTCAACAGGTCCTTTACACCCGGTATTTTGTTGTAAAGCGTTGTGAAGTTGGCCTGTGCATTCAAACTGAGGTTTCTCGAATTCTGAATGGTGTTGCCAATGGAATCTTGTGAGAAAGGTGAGCGGTCCCAGCGGAATGTCCCTTGGTACCGGACATCACTCGTAATGAAATTAACCAACGGCAACTTATCAAATGGCAATTTGTACGTCCCGGTAATGTTGTGATTGTAATTGGTGATCTCACCCGCATTGAGCAGGTTGGAAATGACCGAGTCACGATACACCTGGTACTGGTCCGCTTCGCTGCGATCAATGACACCAGCCGGCTCACCAACAAGCGCTTGAGCGGTTCCATTGTAATCAAACTTCAGCGCCTTCGTCAAGTCATATTTCAGCGCATAGTTCCGATTCCACTGCCACGTTTTCATCACTTGCGTATTGATCAGCAAGTTCGTTTCGACGCCAAGAAGTGCGGCGGTATTGTTCCGCACACGACTTGTTTCATAGATCCTGTTCATTTGTGAGCCCACCGTGAGCTGTTTGATCCCTAGATAAAAGTTGAATTCAGTCAACCATTTCATGAAATCGTGTTTCCTCAAAAACCCAACCTTACTGAACGGTTTGAATTGCTTTGGAGCGTGCGAGAAATTATAAGTCAGGCCCCCACGATATTCTCTATTGAGTTGGAACTCCGTGTTGACATCCCGCTCAAACGCTTCATTGTAGCTAAAGTTTCCTGTGAAATTTCCAGGCCGGAGCATCTTAATCAATCCGAGATTGGAGCCACCTCCACCTTTCGCAGAGCCACCACCACGAGCTGATCCACCTCCTGCACCGGGACCTTCTTTCCCCCCTGACTTGCCTCCCTTCGCGTCATCTCCTGGTTTTCCAATGCCGCCTGCTGCTGCATCCCCTCCTCCGCGATTGCGATCACGACTCGTCCCTTCACCAAATTTTGGATCAATCTTGATGTTGGAAAAGTTAATGGAACGCAATCGACTAACGCTCTTCGCGTTGTTTTGCCTTTCGGTTGACAAACCTTCTTGTGACGCCAATTCAATGTCTGGCGAAAGCGGGTCGTATTGCGGGGTGCTCACTTGCTCACTCCAACCCAAGTACATCGGCAATGTGATCCCCAGTGCCTTCGGCATCAGTTTTCCGAGTTGAATTGTTCCCGAGGCATCGATTCCTTGAATGGTTTCACGCTGGCGGTCTTGAAGTCGCTGCTCCAATCCTCCAAAACCAGGAACAGACATGTTCGCAGCAACGGAAATGTTGCCCAAGTCAGCCAACTTTGCATTCATCTGAGCAATAGCAGCCCATCCACCTCGCTCATTGAAATCAGCCAAACGCATTTCATTGACCCACACCACGCCACATTTGTCCAAACCATCGTCTTCTGGATCGAAGACATTGTCATCCTTATCAGGATTTCGAACACCTACCATCACCATCACCACATTGGCCAAATTGGGATTGCCTTTGACTGCGATTCGCGCATTGAAATCAGGATCAATCGTCTCAAACTCTTCGAACAGCGGATATCCAGCGGGTCGCTCCACCTTGAGGTTCTGCAACTTTCGGAATTCGATGTCAATGTTGTTCTCAAGAGGCCAAATCAAATCCTCGTCACCTGTATTCCACGGCGTCACCGTCATGGGGATTTCGTACTCGTAGTAATTTGACTCGAAATCATTTCCTAAGCGCACAAAACACGTCATTTCGTTGTCTTCCAATGAGGTGCCGTCTGGACCCGCTTCGGCGTGTACGTACATCCGCAGTCGCTTGTACATCCGCATGTCGTAGTTGATGTTCCGGTATGCGCCGCGCGCGTCCCCATCTCTCAACCCACAGATTGCCAATTCGAGCGACTGCTCATTGAGTCGTCGCTGGTTTGCCGTACCCACGTCAATTTCTCGGATGATCCCTGGTGGGGTAACGTAAGGCACTGGCTCCCGGTTGCCATTTTCTTCGATGTTGACCGCGCTGATGTTGAATGACGTCGAAGAGGGATCGTCTGGTTCCACTTCCTGCGGACCCGCCAAGGTATTGAGATACCGACGCCACTCTCCGCGAATAAGCTCCAATCGAGCAAACCGGAGGGTTACGGGCTCGGACCACCCTTTCATGAACATCCGAATAAACCGAATGGATCGGAAATCCGTGATGCCTCCTACACGCGACTCAAATTCCCTCACAGGAATTTTGAATTGGTACCAACGAATTGTGCGCTCGCGTCCATCCGCAGTCTCTTTGACCTCTTCAAAGGTGTCCGTGATGTAGTTGTTCCCAATATTCACTTCGCCCAAGTCTTGAGGCCGCATGGACACACGGTATTGGAAATAGCTTTCAATCGTTGACAGCGTAATGTCCTGGTTGATGTCCTCCGTATTCGGAATGGTCGTCGAGGTCACAGGGTAGCCATCGGGAGAGTCCGTGTTGCTGTTGCCTTCGTATCCATTGAATCGAGCATACCGTTCCAGAATGGTCTCGTCTGCCGATTGTGCTTGAGGGGTTCGGAAATAGCGAAAGTTGTCTGCTGAAGGGTCCGCTAAATACGTTTGGTACGCATCCGGATTCAACCAACTCGACACCTCATTCAACCATTCACCGAAAAAACTCTGTTCCTCACTATCCGGCAATCCATCCAAACCAACGTCTTGAAGAAGATAATCACCTGAGGTATTATCGAACGCATTGACCACATTGAACGTGGCCGGATCTGGGTAGGTACCCCACACGCCATCCAACGTGGGTAAATCCGGATTGTTTGCAGATGGCAAACCATTCTCATATCCGAGTTGGCTGTCATTCAGCACGTCCTCAGACACGTTGCCTAAATTGAAATACAGCTCGCCACCCGTGAGGTTTTCAGAATCCTCGTTGAATGGATCCATCAACCAGAACTGGAGGTATTCAATGTTGGCGGCTTCGAAGTCCGTTGTTGTCAGTGCACGTTGAATGCCACCCCATCTCGACGCAGGATCAGCCAAACTTCCCTCTGGGGTCAAACCGGCCGAAATTCCACCCGCTCCATCGGGCAAATCATAATTGTACTGTCCCCGTTGCTCAGGTCGAAAGGTCAAGTCCAACGTGGGGATGTTCGGAGGCGTTCCCGTCGGCAATTCTCGGTTTGGAAACACCTCACCTTCCAAGACCTCACGTGTCCTGTGATCGCTTTTAATCTCTGCGGTTACCTGGCCATCTTCAAGACCCGATCCACGGAAGAATTGAGGATCTACGGTATACCAGCTGAGTGCAGCACGGTTGTAATTGTACACCAAGCTATCCTCAATGTTTCCTTCAGGAAAAAGCGTGGGTTGAAGCTTCGGAGTCGATGCGAGGAACCAACGATTCACCGAGCGAATGTCAATCGCAGATTGGCTGCCTTCAAAATCGTCGACGTAAGCGTTGCCATCGGAACCAATGGCTCGACTGTGACCAGGAATCATATACGCAGCCTCTGCACTGATGTCAATGCTCGACTTTGCCGATGTCTCATAAAAGGGAAGCTTGTCGACAATATCCGTTAGCAGCTGACTTTCTGTTCGCCAAGCAAAATCCGCTCCCACCATCGAGTTATTGACCGGCTCATTGCCGATGTTCACCTTTTGGGTGAGTGGCCGCTCCCGGAGATTCAAAAACGTCGCTCCGATGTTGAATTTGTCGCTCGCGACATAGTCAAATCGCGTTCCCATCATCGTCTTCGTCTGTATGCTAAAGAGTGAGTTACTCTCCAACGAAACTTTGATGTTTCGTCCAGACTCGAGGAGTCCATCGTTGATGATTCGGACCCTTCCTAGATTGTAATCAACGGTATAGTCTTGGTTCTCGATCAAACGAACACCGCCTGCTGTGACCGTTACAGATCCTTCAGGAACATTCATCGAGTTCAAGCTGATTTCACTGCTTGTTTGACTTTGAAATTCGCCTTTAATCCGGAATCGGTTGAGCGCTGGGATTTGCTGCGCTGCGGTTTTTGTCGAGTCATACAGCGGTTGAAATACGATGGTCGAAATCAGGTTCTGTGCCAAAGCCGGGTCGTCGACACGTGCTTCAATTTCCTTCTTCAAATTGGAACCAAACGGCTCCACTGAAGGGAAGAAAATCCGGCCATTCTGACTGTGAATGGTTCCTCCTGAAGTCGCTGCGTTGTCCACAAAATCAAATACCCCATCAGGCTGGCTCATTCCGTTGATATCCAATCGGTCCATTCCCAATAACTGGAGAAGCAAGGTCCCGTCCAACGGATTTCTTGGAATGTAATTCAAGTCAACTCCGGTGGCAGGGTCGTTGTACCAGATGTTGAGTCTAAAATTCTCCTGACTCAGGCCGAACGCTTGCATCGAGTAAACGTTCTTCATCATGATCTTCCAAAGCGGGGCGGGTGCTCCGTCGCTCAGACGCAATTGGGTGATGCTTGATTTCAGCATTTTCAGCATGAGGGCATCAGGAGCGCTAAAGCCATCTTGAGACAACGTACCTACCTGATACGTCTCTCCGTTCAACGTATACTCGTACGAAACCCCAAGAACTTCAGCATTGTTGAGGGCCTGACGCAATGAAATGAAACCCAAACGCGAGTTGAAAGAATATTCCGTTGGAGCCAGTTTTCGCGCATTCCCAACGCGCTCGTAGTGCACGCCTTGGGTCATCCTAACATTCAACGCTGAAATCGCTGCATTCGCTCCTGTAAACCCCAGAACATTCGGGTTGTTCACCATGAGCTCGAACAGCTCATTGTTTTGATTGCTCGGGTTCAAATTGTCGGTGATGACAAGATCGGGATCGTCAGTCAGTTCAGCCACGGGCAAGTTGGACGAGACATAATTGGGGTGTTCGCCCAAATCTGTGAATCCAATCACATTCCGCACATCCTGTGTGTTGGCCTGTGTATTGACGACCCAAACCTCAATCCGTGTGATATTCACTCCAGAATTTGGAACCGGAAGGCTCCGCATGGCCTCATCGTATTGATTCAAGAAAAACTGAGACAGGAAGTAGTGCCGATTGGCCTCGTAATCATCTGCACGGATATCAAACTCCTGTGTTTGCGCTCCCCCCTCTACTTCAATTTCCTTGCGTTCCCCTTTTTGCTGGGAGAGCACAGTGGTGTTGTACAGCCTTCCCCATTGCGTTTCTAGTTTGACACCAAACAAACTTTGGCTCCCGGTAATCAAAGTCCCCGGCAATGGCATGGAAATGTGACCCGCTTCAAAGTTCTTGAGGATGTCGTCTTCATCCCCTTGAAAACCAATGTTCATTTGATTCTCGAAATCAAACAGCGCCTCTGTATTGTAATTCGTTCCCAGTTCTATTTTATCTCCAATCTTTCCTCCAATATTCAATTGGATCCGTTGGTCGAAATCGAAGGTGGTGATACTCCGCTGACCTTCAGGGATTCTCGGGTTTTCGGTACTGGATCTATTCAGACCAAAAGTCAACTCCGCTGACCCTTGAGGTTTTATTTCAATCTCATTGCTTCCAAAAATGGATTCAAAAAGTTTACTGTCAATCGTCAGTTTCGGCGCAAAAGCCCGATCTGCCTCATCATCCTCTGCTTGCAGATCCGTCCAATATTCTGTGAGGTTTCCCTCCATATCGTATTCTAGAAATTCATCCAACGTAAGGAAGGTCGTCGGTCGAAACTCCAAGGTGTCTCCAATCAACTGCCGGATACTATACAGACCCGTTTCCTCATCGTACACCATTTCATATTGAACGTTGCTCGGCCACGCAAAATCGAATCCAGAAGGATTCTCTGTTGGGTTAAAGGGGTCCTCGCCTCCAAATGGGAAAGGCAGGTCAATCACGATGGAGTCTCCTCCTGACGCATCCTCTTGGGACCACACGAGCGAATTGCCCACCAAAAGAACAGCCCACACCATTGTGAACTCTAAACACCTTCTTCTTATGGTCAGCATCTTCCGCATATCACAACCGCTTCAAGGCATGTTTAATTAATGCCTCCACGGCCATAGGCTCAGTGGAGTCTCCTATAATTTGGTCCATCGCTTTATCACATCGTGCCCGATCGAAGCCCAATGTGGTGAGCGCAATTAACGCATCCTGCCGGACATTATTGTGGACCTTTTTTGAAGACGACATCGCTGCACCATCCGAGGCAGACACTGCACCGACTTTATCCTGTAAATCAATGATGATTCGTTGTGCTGTTTTCGCCCCGATGCCTTTGACACTTTTCATGGCATCCACATCTCCCATTTGAATCGATTGCCTCGCAGTTTCTGGGTCCATCGCGCTCAGAACCATTCGTGCTGTATTGGCTCCTACACCGCTAACTCCGATTAGCAATAAGAACAATTCACGCTCTTCCGGATGCGAAAATCCATAGAGAAGTTGCGCATCTTCTCGAACCACCATGTGCGTGTGCAACACGATGTTTTCATTCGATCCTATGCGCTCAAACGTGGTCAAACTGATGTGAACCTGATAGCCTACACCACCACATTCAATGACAGCATATGTTGGCGTTTTTTCGACCAGACGCCCATTCAAGTGGTGAATCATGCTGGGTTTTTAATTTGAGCATCAACAACGGCAAGGCGCACCATGTCGTGAATTTCACGAACTGAAGAGCCCATTTGCAGAACATGAAACGATTTCCGCATGCCCAAAAGTACGGGACCCTGGACTTCAATCCCTGCCATTTCTTGCAAGAGCTTGTAGGCAATGTTTCCTGCAGACAAATTCGGAAATATCAAGGTATTGACACGCTTGTTGTGCAAGGTTGAGAAGGGAAAGGATTCCGAAAGCAACTCATCATTCAAAGCAAAGTTGGCTTGAATCTCACCGTCAACAATCAAGTCAGGGTGTCTTTCCTTCAGCAATACTGTAGCTTTTGCCATCTTTTCCGCATCGGCTCCTCCTGCTGAACCAAAGTTGGAGTAGCTCAACAATGCAATGCGCGGAACAATTCTCAGTTTACGAACGGCATCTGCAGTCAAGGCTGCGATCGACGCGATTTCCTCTGCTGTAGGATTCACATTGACCGTGGTATCCGCAAAAAACATAGGGCCCCGCTTGGTTTCCAAAATGTACATGCCCGCCACCTTGTCCACGCCGTCGGCTTTACCAATGACTTGTAAGGCCGGTCGAATTACACTGGGATAGGTCCGTGTCAATCCTGAAATAAGGGCATCAGCATATCCCGTTTGAACCAACATGGCTCCAAAATAATTGCGCTGACGCATCAAGCGTTCCCCTTCTCGCGATGTCAATCCATGCCGCATTCTTCGTTGGAAGAACGCTGCCCCAAATTCCTCCCGCCGCTCGAGTTCATCGTCCGATCGGGGATTGATAATTTCAACGTTGGGCAATTCGAGTGAATGCTCTTCAATCAAGCGTTCGATGACAGACCGTCGTCCCAACAAAATAGGTTGAGCAATTCCTTCTTCAGCCGTTTGTTCCGCTGCTTTGAGGACACGATAGTGGTCCGCTTCCGCAAAAACCACACGTTTTGGAGACTTCTTGGCCCTTTCGGAAAGGGTCCGTGAGAAGCCGTTATCGTGACCCAAACGGTCAAGAAGTTCAACTTTGTATGCTTCCCAATCGTGTATAGGGGCCTTCGCAATGCCCGATTCCATGGCGGCCTTGGCGACAGCAGGTGCAATGTGAGAGATCAAGCGAGGGTCCAGCGGTTTGGGAATGATCAGGTCACGGCCAAACACAAACGATTGGTGACCATATGCTTCCGCTACCTCGTCCGGCACGTTTTCTTTGGCCAATTCAGCGATGGCATGCACAGCCGCTAATTTCATGGCATCATTGATTCCCGTCGCACGCACATCCAAGGCGCCTCGAAAAATGAACGGGAATCCCAAAACATTGTTGACCTGGTTGGGATGATCCGACCGACCGGTTGCCATGATGATGTCACTGCGAACAGCCAACGCCTCATCGTACGGGATTTCTGGGTCGGGATTGGCCAACGCAAAAACGATGGGGTTTGCTGCCATGCCCTGGATCATCGACCCCTGCACAACACCCCCCTTACTCAACCCCAAAAACACATCGGCTCCTTTCATCGCAGCCTCGAGACTTTCAAAATGTCGTTTACCCGCAAACCGCTGCTTCGATGGGTCCAACCCTTCTCTTCCCGCGTGGATGTGGCCTTTGCTATCAAAGACATCAACTTGATTGAGCGTCAATCCCAATTGCTCATACAGATCAATACAGCTCATCGCTGCAGCTCCAGCACCACTGACAACCAACCGAATATCGTGTATTGATTTATCCGCTAATTCCAATGCATTCAACAATGCCGCGGCAGAAATAATCGCTGTTCCATGCTGGTCATCATGCATGATTGGAATGTCCAATTCAGCCTTCAGGCGACGTTCAATTTCAAAAGCCTCTGGGGCTTTAATGTCTTCAAGATTGATTCCTCCAAACGTCGGAGCAATGGCCTTAACGGTCGCTACAAACTGATCCACATCGGATGCGTCTACCTCAATGTCAAACACATCGATGTCTGCGAAAATCTTGAAAAGAACGGCTTTACCCTCCATGACCGGCTTGCTTGCTTCCGGGCCAATGTTGCCCAAACCAAGCACCGCAGTTCCATTGGAAATGACCGCAACAAGATTGCCCTTGGCTGTGTACTTGTATACATCTTCGGGATTCGCCGCAATCTCCATGCACGGCTCTGCTACTCCAGGGCTGTAGGCCAGCGACAGATCCTTTTGCGAACTATGCGGCTTTGTAGGAATGACCTCTATTTTCCCTTTCCTCGCCCGACTATGGTAATCCAACGCCTCTTGCTTCGTAGATGAACTCATGGTTCGTATCCTAAGTATTCGTGTCTCGAGTCAACTCTAATTCCAATTCCCTGATCACTTTTGACTCAATGTTGAACAACGAATCGCTGGGTCTGAGGACGAGCGCCATTGATTTCCAATGAGAGGAAATAGAGTCCTTCAGCCATGTCATTCCCATCGATGTAGATCAAGCCTTGGGATTGGTTAACGGTACGCGACCAGACCGCCTGTCCGGCAGCGTTATAAATATGAACCTGACCGCTTTGTCCGGCTTTCAATTGATACGACAACGTTGACAATCCACGAACGGGCATGGGCTGAATCAAACCCCATTCGAGTGCAACTTCGTCGTCCGCTGTTCCAAGCGCGCAATTTTCAGCATCGAGGCAAAACAACACGGTATGGCAAACACCTCCATTGATATCTGTGATCGGAGCGAAGCAGTATTCCAAAGCGGTAACTCCGGCGATTCCTGCTGGATAATAATCAGCGAAAAACGAAGAGTCCGTTTCACCAGGAAGAATGGTCACTACAAGGTTGGGCGACGTATTGGACATCGCTGTGCCATAGGGGTAACATAACGGCCCCCAGCAGAAGCGCTCGTAAGCGCCGGGAGCTGGATTGCCATCTTCGTCCTCCACGTAGGGCAGGTTAAAGGGTTCTACTCCTTGCACAACCTGTCTCGACACAATCAACTTCAACGTGTCCGTCGTCAAATTAGCGACATCCCAGTGCACGGCAATTTCATCGTTTTCAGGATCTGATAAGGAACCTTCAAAAACTTCAACTGCATCAATCAAAGTGACTTGACACCATGCTGTTTGATTGACCATAAAAGCCCCTACAACACAGAAAATCGATAGAATATTAAAGCATTTCATTGGGCGAAGATACCTATCATGGCGCGGATTTTGCATACCGTTGAAGTCAGGTTTGAAATTGAATCCCTTACCTTGCCGAACCCTGATTGGCATCAAAGACTTTACAGAATGAACAAAATCACAAAGCTGGCAAGATGGATCGCGTTAACAGCACTCTGGTGCGTTGCTTCGAACTTTGCTTTTGCGCAGACGGCGTCACAATCTGCAAATCGTTTGCCCGAGATGGAATTGAAAGACATGGAAGGCCAAATGGTTGCCATCTCCAGCCTCTATGCCGAAGGAACTCCTACATTGATTTGTTTTTGGGCCACCTGGTGCAGCCCTTGCAAGCGGGAACTCAATAACTACGCCGAACTTTATGAAGATTGGCAAGACGAGACTGGCGTTCAAATTGTAGCCGTCAGCATCGATGACTCTCGAAGTGTTCGCCGTGTAGCACCTTATGTCAATAGCGTTATGTGGGATTATACCGTTCTCCTCGATCCCAACAAAGATTTTGCTCGAGCCATGCAGGTGGTCAATGTTCCGCACACGTTTCTTGTGAACGGAGAAGGTCAAATTGTGTGGCAGCACAATAATTATTCCGATGGTGACGAGGAAGAAGTGTACGAACAACTCATGAATCTGGTCGAATGAGAACCCCTCTTTTTCTGCTCTTATTATTTGGCCTTGGCCTGAACAAACTGATCGCGCAAGGCGATGGCCCCGAGAACACCACGCAAGGCACCGGACCTGTTTCAGGGAATTTTCAAGTGCTGTGGCAATCCTACAGCGAAGACGAACGCATCGGCGCCATTGTTCCCCCTGAAAAAACGGGATACAATGCCTATGGAAACTTGCGCTACAATCAAGGAGGGTTCAGTGCTGGCTTTCGGTATGAATCGTATCTCAATGCCGTCTTGGGTTTTCCCGGACGATTCAAAGGAAGTGGAATTGGATATCGTTTTGCTCGGTATGCCTCGCCTTCCCAAAATGTTGACGTGACCATCGGTAATTTTTACGAGCAATTCGGAAGTGGCATCGTGTTGCGGTCATATGAAGAAAGAGCCCTTGGAATTGACAATGCCATGGACGGCGTTCGCATCATCTTGAGGCCCATCGAAGGAATCCAAATCAAAACCATTTATGGTAAACAGCGTTTTGACTTTGACGATGGCTTGATCAATGGAGACGGCATTGTACGTGGCATTGATGGCGACTTGGATCTCAATGCGCTTTTCTCGAAAAAGGGCGGGCAAGACTGGAAGACCAAGGTGAATCTCGGGGCCAACTTCGTTAGCAAATTCCAAGCGGGAGGAACCATTGCAAGCGACACACTCATCTTGACGCTTCCTGAAAATGTGGGGGCATGGTCTTACAGGTTGGACCTCATGCGCAACGGTTGGTCTGCGGGTGCCGAATACGCCGCCAAAATCAACGACCCGAGTGCAGACAATGGATACACGTATCGAAGAGGCGAAGCGCTCATGGCGCATCTCGGCTACACCAAACGTGGCTTGGGGATCAGTGTCCACGCGAAAACGGTTGATAACATGAGCTTTCGGTCGGACCGGGATTTGCTCCTTTTTGATTCCCCGATCAATTACATCCCCGCCATCACACAGCAACACACCTACAATTTGGCTGCGACGCTCTATCCTTACGCGACCGTCATTTCCGGTGAGTCTAGCCTGAGTGCCGAAGTCTTTTACAACATCAAGAAAGGCACCCTTTTGGGTGGTAAATACGGCACGAATGTCAGTGTCAATTTTGCTGCAGCCAATGGTTTAGACACCACCAACTTAAGTGGGGTACAGGGGGTGATAGATGGATACGAAAGGCAATCTTGGGGCTTTGGCCCTGAGAAGTTTGTTCGGGATTTCAACGTGCAGATTAGCCGCAAAGTTTCCAAAACGTTCAAGTGGAAATACACTTTCTACAATCTGGAATTTAACACGCTGACTACGCCGGTTACGACCACTTTCAAGGGCATGGTTTATGCCGATATCCACGTCTTGGAAACACAATGGAAAACAGCCAAACGCGAAAGCCTCCGGACGGAATTTCAATTGTTACTGACGGATCAAGACAAAAGGGATTGGGGCACCATCCTAGCAGAATACACGTGGAGTCCCCATTGGTTTGCCAGCGTTCTCGACCAATACAACTTTAGCAACCCGAATGAAGCGGATCGCGTGCATTATATCTACGCTGCCGTGGGACGCATCGAGGGGCCTCATCGCTTGTCCATTGGCTACGGAAAGCGAAGAGAGGGAATCTTCTGCATCGGTGGAGTCTGCCGAGCAGTCCCCGCTTCCAATGGTTTTGAAGTGAATTTTTCATCGAGTTTTTAAAATACTCGGATTCATTTTTATTGTCCTGACCTTGTTAAAAATCCGTTCTAAACGTTTTTTTTATGTACCAAATGTTACAATGAGTAGGTGACAATCATTACATTTGAGACTCTTGCATTAGCACACAGCAAAAAGTTGTTGTGTGCTTTTGAGAAATTGAAACCTAATTAAACTGTTTTAGATGAAGCACATTTACTCTCTGATTGCAGCACTCCTTTTAGGCGTTGCTTCTTTCGCTCAGTTGCCAGACGGCAGCATTGCACCTGATTTTACTGCGACCGACATTGACGGTGTAGAACACAACTTGTATGAACTCCTCGATGAGGGCAAGAAGGTCATCGTAGACTTTTCTGCGACGTGGTGTGGCCCTTGCTGGAGCTACGCGGTCGGAGGCGCCTTAGAAGAAGTGTATGAAATGTATGGTCCTGACGGAACCGATGAGGTTCGCGTTTTTCACATTGAGTCTGACGATTCCACAACAATGGATGATCTGCTCGGAACAGGTACAGCGACACAGGGAGACTGGACTTCAGTCATCAACTTCCCAATTATTGACGATGCCGCTAGCATTTTCGATGCGTATGGTTGCACGTACTACCCTACAATCTACACCATTTGCCCGAACCGTATTTTAACGGAATCAGGTCAGGGTTCAGCTGATGCTCACGCACAAATCTTCCAAGCGAACGATTGCGCTGCTGCATCTTTAATCAACGATCCGGCTTTGTTGGGATACACTGGAGGAACGACTGCTTGCCCAGGTGAGCCCGTGAACATGAGCGTGGATATGATGAACTTGGGAGTCACGAACTTGCAATACTGCACCATCGCCGTTATGGATGGCGCTACAGAGTTGTTGAGCTACGACTGGTCCGGTGATTTGGACACGTATGGTGTTGCCAACGTTGATTTGGGTACCGCAACATTCGACAGCGACACCAACTTCACCATCGAAATCACTTCAGGGGACGACAACACAGCCAACAACAACTCTTCGGGATCTGTAGCGCTTGCTACTTCAGGAACGTCCTTGATTCACATTGAAATCATGATCGATTCATGGCCACAAGAAATTGGCTGGTCGATTACCGATGCGTCAGGTGCGGTTGTTCAACAAGTTAACATCGGCGAAATCGCTGGAGAAGCTGAGGATGTTATTGAATGGTGGGTGAATGCACCTTCTGAAGGATGTTACACCTTTATGATCGAAGATTCATATGGTGACGGTATCAATGGCTCGGCTTGGGGAGTGAACGATGGCTACTGCACGGTAAAGTCGTATGACGACAACTTGACCTTCGTATCGAGCATTTACGACTATGACGGATCGTACCAGTTTGAATCTGAAGCAGCCGGTATGGCCGTCACTTCAGTCAACACCGGAATACAAGAATTGTCTTTGAATGAGGTGACCAAGGTGTTCCCTAACCCATTCTCTGACCAGACTACTTTGCAGTTCTCTTTGAACCAAGCATCGAATTCCAGCATGACTGTTCGCAACCTCATTGGTCAGCAGATCATGAACCTCGACTTCGGTACATTGCAGGCTGGTGAGCACAATCGCGTATTGGACTTCTCTGGCATCACGGCTGGTGTTTACTTGATCTCCCTCAATGCAGGTGAAGAAACAACAACAATGCGAGTAACGTTGAAGTAATTCCAAACAGCCCCGACTTTTTGTTAAAGTCCGCATCATCACTCACGATGGTGCGGACTTTTTCATTGTTATGTATCTCATATAGCATAAATTAGGGTGCCACCAATAAACATCTTCAATGAATCGTCTCAAATTCATCCTTCCCATTGTCTTTGCTTTCATGCTATCAACCGAATCGCAAGCACAACTGCCTGATGGTGCAGTGGCTCCAGATTGGACAGCAACTGATATTGATGGAATCGAACACAATCTTTACAGTTACCTCGACTCGGGCTATGCTGTCATTTTAGATTTTTCAGCGACTTGGTGCGGCCCGTGTTGGACATACCACACCAGTGGCGTTTTGGAAGAGCTTTATGAAAGTCATGGTCCCAACGGAACCAATGAAGTCCGTGTTTTCTTCATTGAGTCTGATGACAGCACCACTGACGAGGACTTGCATGGCACGGGACAAAACACGTGGGGTGACTGGACGGAAGGGGTTAACTATCCGATCATCGACAATGGAGGCAACATTTTTAGTAGTTATCAAAACACCTACTATCCCACTTTGTATACCGTATGTCCCAATGGATTGCTGAATCAAATCGGTCAGGCGAGTTACAACATTCATGTAAACTACATAGAATCCACAGATTGTGCCGCTGCTAGTTTTCCATCGGACGCCCGTATTCTCAGTTATACCGGTGCCATTCGCAGTTGTCCTGGAGAGCCTGCTCCTTTGAGCGTTCGCCTTATGAACAATGGAACGGAACCGATGACATCGTGCACCTTCGAAGCGACCACACTTTTCGGCACCGAATTGTTGTCATACGAATGGTCGGGCAACTTGGATACGTATGAAATCGAGGACGTTCAACTTGGTGACGCCATTTTTCCAACGACTTCCATTTTCTTCGTTGACATCGTTTCTGAAGACGACAATGATTCAAATAACAGCATCTCTTCGACGATGAACCTCAGCTCACAGACGAGTACCAGTTTGGTTCGTGTGCGCTTGACGACAGATGACACTCCAGGAGACAATAGCTGGTCTATCTCCGACGCTGCAGGAGCGGAAGTAGAAGGCGCTCCCTTTGGATCGATGACAGAACCGAATACAGAATACACGTGGTGGGTGTCTTTGCCTTCCACTGGCTGCCATGCATTCGACCTGTACGACCTCACCGGAAATGGTGGAGACATCGCATGTGACCTCAGTACATTCAATGATGATTTACAAAACATCAACACGATCTTCACCGCATCCAACAGCGGTGCATGGTCCAACTTGAACAAGGGGTTTTTAGTGAATGCAATCAACACCGACGTCGCCGAGTTCAATGGTTCATCAGAACCGATGTTGCTCCATCCCAATCCAGCAAACAACAGCATTGTGCTCAATGCTGTGGACGCTTCTTGCCACATGATTCAAATTCACCATGTGAGTGGAGCATTGGCAAAAGAATGGAATGGTCTCTCGGTTCCTACTTCTGGTAGCGTAAACCTCGATATCAGCGATTTGGCTTCTGGCATTTACATCGTGTCAGGACATTCAGCGGCAAACAAGCAAAGCGCTCGATTAATCGTCCGCTAAATTTCTTTTTGAACTCATGCGACATCACGCAGCATTGTCCATCTTTCCGATGGTCTTCGTTCTGGTTTTACTAGGATGCGATGAACTCGAAAATCCGGTCGTCGAAATCACGACATCGTACCAAGAGAGTGCCTATGGTCCTGTGCCCGTTTTTGCGGCGCTACCTGTTGGAGAGGCTGCGCAGCATGTGCTGATTGAAGACTTTACAGCGCATCAATGCGGCAACTGTCCCGACGCCGCCATCATTGCGTCGCAAATTGCTGAAAATCAAGGTGACGCTGTCTCGGTCATGGCCATTCATGCCGGGGCCTTAGCGAACACAGATGATGATCACTTCGATACAGATTGGACGACAGTAGAAGGCGATTTGTTTTGGGACCAACTGGATTTTCAAGCGAATCCCTTAGGACGGATCAACCGAATTGGAGGTGCTGGTAATTTCTGGGCGCCTGCGCAATGGTCTGACGAAACCTCAGAACAACTTGCAAATACGCCGCAGGTGGGGCTTCAAGTTGTTCATGATTGGGTTCCCGAGAGCAACCACCTCAATGTGCATGTGCACGGGACATTTTACGAAGAAACCTCCGGCCCCATCCAAGTAGCACTGCTCATTTTAGAATCGAATATCTACGATTACCAATTGGATTTCGCCAGTGACCCTGAGCTGGTACCTGACTATGCGTTCAATCACGTTCTTCGAGGCTCGGTGCATGGCGCATTTGGCCTAGGCTTTGGCGATGCTGCCATGGGGGCTTCAGAAGGTGATGTCGCGACTCATTCTGTGACATATACGTGGGATGACTCATGGGTTGTAGAGAATGCTACGGTCCTCGTTGTGGTTTCAGATGCCGGTGGCATCGTATTGAATTCGTTCGAATTCCACCCTACCGAATAAGGACCATGATACGTGCTTTTGGTCTTGTCATTCTAGGGCTGTTTACTTTGCATTCGACTGTAACAGGTCAATCCGAAAAGCAGCTTGTGGATTTCAGTGCGAAGGTCGCCATTGGCTTTTCAACCACTCAAGTCCATGGAGATCAAGTTTCCGGATTCAATCAGTTTGGTGCCACATGTGGAGCGACGTTGGCAATGCAACGAACGTCCTCACGTAGCACTGAATTGGGAATTCTCTGGACTCAGAAAGGTAGCCGTCGGCCGCCAGACCCTAAAAATGACGACTACAAAACATGGCAATATCGCTTTACATACATCGATGTCCCTCTCGTTCGTCTGTGGCAACCCGACAGTGATGCATGGTGGTTCGGATTGGGCATTCAACCCAGTATTTTATTGGGGAAAGGCCAGGATGATTTTTTCGGCAACGGACTCAGTGACATTACCTCGTTTGAATTGAATCCAATCGACCTCGGGGCCATAGGGGTCGTTGGGTTTCATGCCTCCGAACATTGGGATGTTGAAGTGCGATTGACACAGAGTATTTTGCCGATCAGCCCTCGTCCAGAACAGCCTGTTTCAGGTTGGAATAACTACATGATGAACATGGCCATCCAGTGGATGGTCGCGTGGAGGATCTAAAAAGCGCGTATTCAACGTGATCGACTCGCTATTGATCTGTGGCGTCGAAAATGCGCCGAGGCGATCGGTCCACAGCATCCACGGCGTCCAACCAACTCATCCAAAGGCCGTCCATGATTTCTTGAACCGCAACTGCAAATTCAGTTCCTTCCTCACGCAAACGCTCCAATGCACGTTGGGCATTCCCAGCCGGAGCGGTGTCACCTCCGTTGATCGAAAAGGCATTCCACATCACAGAACTCAACCGCTCCGTTACACTTTCAATTCCTTCGAAGTCTTCAGGTTCCGTATACAAGGCTTCAGCATCCAAAAAGGCCGTTTTGAGTGAATCCGACAACTGTGTTAGATCCTCCGTCAACGAGTCCGGAAGATGTTGCAACTCCTTTTCGACCACTTTCATCGTGGCCAATCCCCGCTGAATGGAAGCCATGGCGACAGCAATTTGATCCACCTCTGACATCACCACCCGCTGGAATGCAATGCGCGCTTCTTGTGCTTCTCGGTCGTAAGGAACGCGGGGGTCTGCATGCACTTCAATCGAAGCAGAATCGCGTTGGTCACCAAACGAGACCACGACCTGATACGTTCCGGGTAAAACACGAGGACCGCCACCTGAAGTCACCTCAGACGCTTCAGGCAATCCGCGTCGTGGCCAATCCACACCATGTGTATCTAGCCGCCACGTGAATGAATGAAGTCCTGCTTCAGCATCCCGCTCGCCTTCGCGCAACGTATCGCCTTGTGCATTTACAATGGCCCATTTCACCGCGTCTTCATCAGCTACTTCCGCCGAATCCGGTTGGATGTACAATTGAATCAACGCGCCGCTCTCATGGTTCTCTCCGACCCATTGGTGATCGGCTCCAAAGCGCGCTCCTAACGGACGGCGGTAATTCACCAAGTGCGCATCCGCTACTGGGAATACCCGAAGTAGATCTTCCATCACTCCGTTTCCTTCAGCGGCGAGTGCCCTCAAGGGAGCGATATCGTCCATGACATAGGCTGCACGACCAAAAGTGCCCAAGATTAAATCTCCATCACGTGGATGAATGACCATGTCCCTGACTGGAACCGATGGTACATCGTGCGTCCAACGCTTCCAATTCGCTCCTCGATCGAAACTAACAAAGAGCCCCTCTTCTGTTCCTAAAAACAACAAGGACGCCTCCTCAGGATCTTGCACAACAGAAAGAGCATGGCCTGTGACCTCACCTCTCATCACCAATCGGACCCACGTTTTACCTGAATCCGTGGTGCGGTAGAGGTATGGATTCCAATTGTTCCGCCGGTAGTCGTTCACCACCACATACACCTCATCGGCATCATGCGAACTCACATGGATTTGAGGAATCCAAGCCCCCACAGGAAATCGCCTGATATCGGGCGCATGATCGACCCATGTTGCCCCTCCATCTCGAGAATGCTGAATCCGTCCATCATCGGTTCCCACCCACAACTCCTCTGGGCGCAATGGGTTCGGTGCAATGCATAAAATGGTACAATGGTTCTCAGCCTGGGTGGCATCGATGGTCAAGCCCCCCGATTCCGCCTGCTTCAATTTTTCAGGGTCGTTGGTCGTCAGGTCTCCGCTCAAAGTCGTCCACGTCCCGCCTCGATTTGCGCTGTGATGCACCATTTGAGAACCGAAGTACACACCATTCGGATCTTTTGGGTCGGCCGCAATCGCCGCATTCCAAGCAAATCGCAAAGGCACCGTATCCGGCTGTACCGGTTGGATCGAACTTTGATTGCCGTTGCGCAAATCAATGCGCGCCAATGAGCCGCCCTGGTACATGGCGTAAGCTGTGTTCAAATCCCCGGGAGCAGGCAATACATCGAAGCCATCTCCGAACATCACTTCCTGCCAATCTTCATTGCGAATCCCTCCTGAGTGCCACACTTCGCTGGGTCCGACCCAAGACCCATTGTCCTGCATTCCCCCATAAATTCTGTACGGAACCGCCATGTCCACGGCGATGTGATAAAACTGGCCTAGGGGTAAATTGTTGACGAACGTCCACGACTTGCCGCCATCCCGGCTAATATTCAAACCTCCATCATTGCCGTCAATGAGGAAATTTGGATTGTCTGGATGGATGTAAAAGGCATGATGGTCCGGGTGCACTCCACTGTATGGCAGGATGGTGCGAAAGGTCCGTCCTCCATCCTCACTCAAGTCGACCATGCTGTACAAATTGAACAACCGACGCTCGTCCGACGGATCTGCATAGATGTCCGCATAATAAAACGGCCGATTTCCAATGTTGTCCCTTTGGATCAAGCTCCATGAAACACCCCCGTCTTTGGAATGATACAACCCTGTATTCGTGGATTCTACCAAGGCATAGATCACATCCGGATTGGCCGCACTCACAGCCAAGCCGATCCGACCAAGTTCACCTCCTGGCAATCCCGCTTCGTCCGTCAATTTTTTCCAAGTCGAACCGCCGTCATGCGTGATGTGCAATGCACTGCCTTCGCCTCCGCTGGTAAAGAACCACGGTTGACGCCTGTGAGACCACATGGCCACCAGCAACTTATCCGGATTGGAAGGGTCGATGATCATGTCCGCCACACCGGTACTTTCATCCGTATACAACACGTGCTCCCAGCTCTTGCCTCCGTCTGTTGTTTTGTACACTCCACGATTCGGACTGTCCCCCCAAGCCGTTCCTGTGACTCCGACCCAAACGGTATGATGGTCTGTCGGATGGATGATGATCCGGTGAATATTGTGGGTGTTTTCAAGGCCCATCATTTCCCATGAATAGCCTCCGTCTATGCTTCGGAATACACCGCGCCCGCTCGAATGCGAGTTGCGCGGATTGCCTTCTCCCGTTCCCACCCAAATGACATCGGGATTGGAGGGTGCCAAAGCGACCGCTCCTATGCTCTGAGTTGGCTGGTCATCGAACAACGGCTCCCATTCTACACCTGCTGTCTCGCTGCGCCACAAGCCTCCACTAGCCGTTCCCACATACATCACTTCTGGACGGTTGCGCTCAACATCAATGGTCGTAACCCGACCACTCATGGCACCTGGACCGATGTGCCGAATGTTCATTCCTTCGATAAAAGCATCCACATCTTGGGCCTGTACTGCGCCCCATTGGCCCGAAAGCAGGAGCAATGAACAGAGAAAGGAAAGGCGTTTAATATAATGCATCAGTGTTACGCGTTACAGGTTGATTTCTTCAATTGATTCAATGGGAATGGCGATGTTCAAGCCAAAGGCCTTTCCGCGCACAGTACCAACAGTTCGGAATTCGACAGCATTTCCTCCAATCAGCTGGAGCAGCTGGTTTTGGAGTAGTTTTTTCAATGCTCCTGGATCCGATTGGACATTCATGACCAGTATGGATTCAGAGCGCGCCTCAAGCACTTGGACCCCCGGTAAGGTGACCGTGGCGATTCGGTCTTCACCGACATACATATTGACATCCACCTCTTGTGCTCTGATGTCAAATCCATTGGGGTTCTTGACCAATACCTGCACTTCCCCTTGCATGCCATTCAACGACATGGCGATATCAGAGAGTCCCTCGATCCGCACCACTTCAACGTCCTGCCACCACTGGCATCCACTAAGCAAGACAAGGAGGGATATCGTCAATAAGCGGCTCACGAGCGGCTCAAATTAGCGTAATGCTTGTAAAAAAGCGGAATGGTCTCGATGCCTTTAAAGTAATTGAAGACGCCGTAATGCTCATTCGGTGAGTGGATGGCATCGCTGTCTAAGCCGAAGCCCATCAAAACAGTTTTCAATCCCAGAATATTTTCAAAACTGGCTACAATTGGAATGGATCCCCCTCCGCGAAAGGGAACCGGTGTCCGACCAAATGATGCTTCCATTGCCATGGAGGCGGCCTTGTAGGCGATTGAGTCAGTTGGTGTAACGGCGGGTTGTCCACCGTGATGCGGTGTCACCTTTACTTTGACAGATGGAGGCGCGATGGCTTCAAAGTGTCGGGTAAACAATTCCGTGATCTGGTCTGGGTCTTGATTGGGTACAAGGCGCATCGAGATTTTGGCCATTGCCTTGCTCGCAATCACCGTTTTGGCTCCATCACCCGTATACCCTCCCCACATTCCGTTCACATCCAACGTGGGTCGAATGCTCATGCGCTCAGGGGCCGAATAGCCCGCTTCCCCTTCGATGGCACCGATGTCAATGCTCTTCTTATACTCCTCCTCACTGAATGGGGCCTTCGCCATCGCAGCACGCTCGGCATCCGATAACTCAACGACATCATTGTAAAAACCATCCACTGTAATGCGCTGGTCTTCGTCCTTGAGTGAGGCAATCATTTCACACAAGATATTGATGGGGTTGGGTGCCGCACCTCCATACAAACCACTGTGCAAGTCGCGATTGGGGCCGGTGATTTCGACTTCAACATAACTCAATCCACGCAACCCTACGGTGATGGATGGAATGTCCTTGGCGATGATCCCCGTATCGCTCACCAACACGATGTCAGCGGCTAGTTTTTCTTTGTGTTTCTCCAAAAATGGTTCGAGGTGAGCAGACCCTACTTCCTCTTCGCCCTCGATCATGAACTTGATGTTGCACGCTAGGGCGTCCGATTGCACCATCGCTTCAAAGGCCTTGACATGCATGAAGAACTGTCCCTTGTCGTCGCATGCTCCTCTTGCGAAAATAGCGCCTTCAGGGTGCAGCTCTGTTTTCTTGATGATCGGTTCGAATGCGGGACTGTCCCATAATTCCAATGGATCGGCCGGCTGAACATCATAGTGACCGTAAACCAAAACGGTTGGCAAATCAGCAGACACATGTCGATCCCCATAAACGACCGGGTACCCTTCCGTTTCAATAATCTCTACATTTTCCGCCCCTGCCGCTTTCAAATTTGCGGCTACATTCTCAGCACAACGCAAAACATCCGGAGCAAATGCCGGATCCGCGGACACCGATGGGATTCGAAGTAAGGCCAATAGTTCTTCAAGGAATCGATCTCGGTTGGCGTCGATATAGGCGTTGCAGTCACTCATTTTTCTCTAGATTGAAGCACGAATATACACCCTCCGTGACCGCTCCGAAACTGAATTGAAACAGTTCGCACGAAGCGGTCCACCGCCGTATCTTTGCAATCCACGAAATGATCTGGAACTGAGCCATGCCAGCGACATACTCAAAAGACAACCCCTCTGGGTTACCCGACTTCAACAACACGGAGACAGCATACGCTCACCTCAGTTCTGGGGAATTGCGCCGTGCACTCGTTTTGTTTCAAACGGTCGGAAACGCCAAGCTAGTCGGTGTCGGAAAAATCCTTATTCAGTGGGCTTTGGCACTTCGAATCCCCATCGGTTGGGCCATTCGACCCACCATATACAGTCATTTCTGCGGCGGGGAAACGATTGAAGGGTGCGAAACACAAGTCAATAAATTGTACGCATCAGGCGTTCGGACCATTTTGGATTATAGCGCAGAAGGCAAAGAAACCGAAGATGAACTGGAATCCACATTTGACTCCATTCTCGAAGCCATCAAAGCCACTGACCAAGACCCTCATCACGCTTTCGGCGTTTTTAAAGTGAGCGGCATCGCACCCACCCTGATTTTAGAGTTGGTGTCTGAAGGAAGGACGTTGACGAGCGCTCAACGTGAGGCTTGGCAGCGTGTACGAACCCGTGTGGCTGCTTTGTGTACTGAAGCTGCGCGCATCAAAACTCCCGTATTCATCGACGCGGAAGAAAGCTGGCTTCAACCAGCGATTGATCTCTTGGCAGAAGAACAGATGCTGTTGCACAATCGCATCCAGGCAGTGATCTTCACGACTGTTCAATTGTACCGTCACGATCGGCTGGCCTATTTGAAAGCGTTGACCGATAAGGCACAATCCTCCGGTTTCCGTTTAGGGGTGAAACTCGTGCGCGGTGCCTACATGGAAAAAGAGCGTTTCCGTGCCACCAAAATCGGAGCCCCATCGCCGATTCAGCCCGACAAACAAGCTACCGATCGGGATTACGACGCTGCGCTTGATTGGTGCGTTGAGCATACAGATACCGTCTCCCTGTGCGCCGGAAGTCACAACGAGGCGAGCAGTTTGCTCTTGTGTTCCAAAATGAAAGAAGCGGGATTGGCCGTTGGAGATGACCGCATTTGGTTCGCTCAATTGCTCGGAATGAGTGACCCCATTAGTTTCAATCTCGCCGCTGCAGGATATAACGTTGCGAAATACGTTCCATACGGCCCGATTCGAGAAACGATCCCGTACCTCATCCGCCGCGCGGAAGAGAACACCTCCGTTGCCGGTCAATCCTCAAGAGAATTGGAGTTGATCCGCAGTGAATTTAAGCGGCGTTCCCAAGTCAATCGCGCGCGCTGACTTAGAACATCAGACGCAATCCCGTCCTCATGAATCGGGGCATGCCCGGTCGAATTCCAGCGGGACGACGTGCTACAATGTAGGTGGCATCCAGCACGTTATTCATTCCGAGATCGAATTGAATGCCCGGCTTAACCGACCAACTAAACGCAACGTCCAAGACCTTCGCGATGTCAGTGCTTTGCGATGAAATAAGATCTCCTTGTCCCGCAATCGTCCGCATAGCGCCTACGTAACGAAAGGACGTATTCAGTGCGATTTTAGGACCGACCAAGGAGGCAATGATGCTTCCTTGATGTGGCGCTAGATAGGGCAACGCATCACCCCGAACAACAGACCCCCACGCATCAAAATCACTTTCAAAACCAGCAGAAAAACGGGCATCCGTCCACGTGTACGACGCTTGAATTGGCAAGGACCACTTCTCCCACCGGTAGTGCATGGCGTTGAAAGCCGCTTCCACTTCCAGTCCTTTGGTCAAGGCACTTCCACCATTGAACAAATCGCCTGATCCCGTTCCACCACTGGCCGCCAAATCTGCTCCCAGTAGATCCTCATACGCATTTCTGAATGCCACAAGTTGGCCGCTGAATCCATTGCTATTCCAACGCAATCCCAATTCCCAATTGGCGCTTGTTTCCTCTTTTGTTTCGGGGGAAGACCCGGGAGGAATAAATCCTCTGTGAAGTCCCGTGAATGCTGTCCATACGGGCGAAAGATTGGCATGCAGCCCCAGTCCTGGCAACCACACTGACAATTTATTGCGCCGATAATCCGACTCCCCAATCCGGTCTGGATCAGAGCCGCTGTAATCCCAGCGTTCAAACTCCATGCGTTCCATTCGCACACCTGGCGTCCATGTGAAAATCCCCGTGCGAATCGTACCTCGCACAAACGATGCCCAAGCCGTAGCCATTTCTTCCCGGTTGCCAGCAGAACCCAGCGAGCCTGGGTTTGTCATGGTCATCGTTCCCGATTGAAGGATGTAGCGATCCCGCCATTGCAAACGTTCCACACCATCCCGGTGCCATCGCGTTCCATACACCACCTGGTGTGAAGCCCCGCTTTTACTTCCAAACTTGAATACCCCACGATGTTGAATCCCTTCGGAATAATACGCGCGGTTATTGGCTTTCAAATCCAAGCCTGCTCCATTCGGAGTATCTGGATTCTTCAACAAATTAAAAGCATCCAAATCTGCTCCATGTTCGAACAAACCGGCCAAACCATGGGTCACACCCGTGGAATCAATCACCCGATCCAGCTTGTACCAATTGCGTTGAAACTGTGTAGCGTAAACGTCGGTTTCTACAGACCAATTTACTCCCAGTTGCACCCGGTGTTTCAGTACATTTTGTTGTTGCGTTGCAAGCATTTGATCTTGAGCACTTGCTGCATACCGTTGCAAGGGGCTCATGGCGTAATCTGCATCGCTAAGACCCACATAGGTTTCAAATGAATTCTCAGTCACCTGACCTCCCTTCCATTCTATGGATTGCTGAATTTTCGCCTCAAGAGGAGCTTTCCAACTCAACTTCATCAGGCGATCTGATTTGGAAAAACCGGTTGGGTTACCCGACGGGAGTGTTTTAAACCCGTCGCTGCCCAATGCCAAGTATTCAACCATAACACCAAAGGTTCCCAGACGGTGCTTCCAAGAAGTGCCCACGCGACCATGGTCCACCCGTCCCCCAAAAGAACTCATCTCCGTTCGAAAAAATCCGGCTAAACTTGAATCTGGAATGCTCGGCGTTACCAAGTTGATGGCTCCTCCTGAAGTTTGAGGACCAAAGGCAATTTGACTGCTCCCTTTCAATATTTCAATCGATTCCATACGCGCTATCGAAGGAAAATAGTACGCCGCAGGAGCGGTGTAGGGAGCAGGCGCAATCAACACCCCGTCTTCCATCAATGTGATTCGAGCAGAGCGTTCAGAACCTGATCCACGGAGCCCAATGTTTGGGCGCAAGCCGTATCCATCTTCCTCTTGGATATTCACTCCACTGACGGATTGTAAAGCCCGCAAAGGATCGCTGTACGAGAAGCGCTGAAGGGCTTCTGGCCGAATGATGTGCAAGGCTCCTGGAACCTCATCCACCCCTTCGGCTCCGGCTGCCAATCCGACTGCTGAAATCGTCGCTTCAGGCAGATGATGCCAATCTTGGATGATGCTGCGCAAGCTATCAGGCAACAATTCCTCTTCCTGCATCATCTGACTCAGGACATGTTGATTTTGTCCAAAAACTGCAACAAACAAAAAAACAGTAGAGACCAGAATAGAAGAAAAACGTAGCATGCGAATGAATCAAAAAACAGCAGGAGTATAGCTTCGAAAGACAGGGCAAATTTGACGCAAAGACATGCCCCTATCCAATCCCTTAAATAGGGTAATTTAGAATCATTCTAAAAAAGAAATTCGTGCTTCGAACGCATTTTACTGGCTGTTCAAATTCATCCCTTTCAACACCCTCCAACCGCTTTCTTTGCGCACCCGAACAAAGAAGGCGCCGCTTGCCACGTCGGACACGTCAAACGCCTGAAGCGCTTATCTGGCGCGACAGGGCGGACGATTCGTGCATGATGCCACGCTTCGTTTCGGCTCAATACCCTATTCGTGGTTTACGACTGGCATGAATCAGGGCAAATACATTCTCGACGCTTGGACGGTCGGAGCATCCACTCCCTTGCGCGGTCGATTGGCCATCATGCATCAATCGCTTTGCTGCTCTCCCGCGACCACTTTACTAGCGCACTGACACCGATCAGAATTACTCCGGAAAACAGCAGTCGTAATCATGCCAAATGTCTCTGAAAATTGGCATTCAACTGATTGCAATGGTGCTTCATTCGGCAGGTTGAACACATACCGTTGAGGCGTCTCCCTCGGTCCACTCATCGACCAGTCGATCTCGGCATCCATCAGCCATGCTTCCAATGGAGAGGGCTTGCCCTGTTGAGTTTTCCAACACTCGATTGCACAGGAAACAACAGCATCCAATTCGATACTGTTCAGTTGAATGCGGGATTTTATCCGTTTTTCAGGCATCCATTCGCTGCATCCTCTGCCACTAAAAATGGCTAAACTTAAAAGCACCCCGATGATGACTCCTGAGCCGTATCGAAGCAAACGTTGTTTAAAATTCACGCTTCAAAGTTAATCGGGTATGCCATCGTCCCGTCCGACGTTGTAAATTCGGGTTTCATGATTGAGACTTCCCACTTGTCCTTTCGCTACAGTGCTGATTCGCCGGAATTGACATTCCCGGATTTGTCCTGTCCCAATGGCGAGCAAATGCTTTTACTGGGTGATTCTGGCTGCGGCAAGACAACCCTTCTGCATCTTTTGTGTGGCATTTTGCGGCCAAATCAAGGAAAGGTGCTCATCAATGGCCAAGACTTGGGATTGCTGACAGGAAAAAGCTTGGATCGGTTTCGAGGAAACCACATAGGCCTCGTCTTTCAGCGTTCGCATTTCGTTCAAAGCCTTTCCGTTTTGGAAAACGTGACGCTACCGTATTTCCTGACCGGCCAAACGGCTGATCTCGATCACGCGAAATCACTGCTCGACACCCTCGGTGTCGGACACAAAGCCAAAAGCCGACCTCAAGATTTGAGCGTAGGTGAGCAACAACGAGCCAGTATCGCGCGGGCATTGGTGCATCGCCCCGCAGTGCTCTTGGCGGATGAACCCACGAGCGCGCTGGACGATCGGTCTACGCAAGCCGTGTTGAATTTATTGGAAGAACAAGCTGCTCAAGCGGGAGCGACCCTGATCATCGTCACCCACGACCAGCGGCTCAAAGACCGCTATGACCGCAAGGTTGAGTTGAAATCTTTAGCCATTCTTGCATCATGAATTGGCTCTACATCGCCTGGAAGAATTTGGGAGCGAAGAAGCTCCAAACCGCTTTGAGTTTGATTCTTCTGGCTTTCGGAGTGGGCATGGTGAGCCTTTTGATGCTGTCCGAAAAGCAATTGCGTGACACGTTCGAGCGCAACATTCAAGACATTGACCTGGTGCTTGGTGCCAAAGGCAGTCCGCTGCAATTGATCTTGGCCAACGTCTACCACGTCGATGCCCCCACCGGTAATATCCGTCTAGCGGACGCGGAAAAAGTGATCCGCCATCCTTACATCGCTGAGGGCATTCCGCTCGCATACGGTGACAATTACCGCGGATTCCGAATTGTTGGAAGTACCCTGGCCTACCCCCAGCATTATGACGCCACATTGCAATCCGGCGAGTGGTGGAAAAACCCCTTTGAGGTCGTTGTGGGATCCAAGGTCGCTGCCACGGACGGTCTCCAAGTCGGAGACACCTTCTTCAGCGCGCACGGATTGCAAGACGAAACAGACGTGCACATGGACAAAACGTTTGTGGTGGTCGGAATCATGGAGGAAAGTCGTTCCGTCATGGACCAGTTGATTTTGTGCAACATTGAAACCATCTGGCAGGTCCATGGTGACGACGGTGATGTCCTCGATGCCGACCGTGAAATCACCGCTGTATTGCTCAAAAAGCGCAATCCTTTGGCCGTGCTGACCATCCCCAATGTCATCCGAGAAACGAACATGCAAGTGGCCTTGCCCTCCATCGAAATCAATCGCCTCACCCAAAATTTCGGCATCGGCATGAACACTTTGCGCATGATTGCTGGGCTGATCATGCTCTTGAGTTTTGCCAGTATTTTCATTTCAGTTTACGACAGCTTACTGGCGCGTCGTTACGAATTGGCACTGATGCGCACCATGGGCGCTTCGCCACGTGGATTGTACGTTTCCTTGCTTTTGGAAGGCGGGCTACTCAGTTTGGGAGGCGCCATCTTGGGCCTATTATTGAGTCGTGGAGGCATGGTGCTCTTGGCCCAATTGGTGGCCGATAAGTTCCGGTACGACTGGGAGTCGCTGGGCTTGCTCACCGCTGAAGGTGCTCTCGTCGGCTTGGCTATCTTTGTCGGGCTGGTTGCTGCCGCAATTCCGGGTATTTCGGCCCTCAGGATGGACATCTCCCGCACTCTTTCTGATTCTCCATGATGCACTCTAAACCGAATTCTATACTCCGCTCGTCTTGGATGGCGGGACTCATCGCCTTATCCGCCTTGTGTGTTGTCGATTTCAGTTCCTTCTGTCATCCGAGCGATGAAACTGTGCAGCTGACCACCACCCTGCGCAACGCCAGTCAGGATCGTGAAGCTGTCCCCATGGCTGCAACAGTCCCTGCGACGGGCTGGGAAGAATTGACGTGGCGCAGTTTGGAGGATGTTGAATTCAAAGACGTTTATGTCGAAGAACTCGATGCCTATTACTGGAAACCCACCTTTGGCCAGAGCATCGAAGACCTCGAAGGTCAAGACGTGTATATCACGGGCTACATGATTCCGGTTGACCTCGATGAAGACTTTTATGTGTTGAGTCGCTATCCGTTTGCGAATTGCTTTTTCTGCGGTGGCGCGGGGCCGGAATCCGTTGTGGATTTGCGCTTCACGGGCAAATCTCCCCGGGTGTACCAAACGGATGAACGCCTCACGTTTGCTGGCAAATTCCGACTCAACTCAGATGACGTCTATCAGATGAATTACATTCTGGACGGCGCCGTTGAGTACACGCCTTAAGGCGTGAATCATCCTATCAAAGTGCAATGCACTTTGATACTTCTTATCTTTTCGCCATGAAAAGAAGCCACGTATTTTTCGGTCTGATCGCGATGTGTTGTTGGACTGTTCTGCAGGCGCAACAACCGGTTGGCACGACCAATTGGTTGCTCATTGATGACACACGAGGAGGACGAGAAATCGCGTGCGACGTGAGGTATCCTGGGGTTTCTGCCACTTCTGAAGCCACTCCCGATAACGGGCCCTTTCCCTTGGTTGTTTTTGGTCATGGGTTTTTGATGGGACCTCAAGATTATGATGATCTAGCGGCGGGACTGGTCCATGCGGGGTATGTCGTCGCTTTGGTGGCCACAGAACAAACCTTTGCGCCATCTCATCAAAATTTCGGATTGGACCTGGCTTTTGTGGCCAATGAAATGGTGCAAAATGGTGCTTCCGGAATTCTTGAAGGATGGCTGCAACCGCATGCAGCCATTGCAGGCCACAGCATGGGCGGTGGAGCCACCTGGTTGGCCGCCGCAACCAACCCCATGATCGATGCGGTTGTTGTCTTTGCGCCCGCTGAAACCAATCCATCCGCAGTCGCCGTGGGCGAGAACATCCAAGTTCCCGTGTTGGTCGTGTCGGGATCAGCCGATGGCGTTACACCTCCGGACACCCAGCACTTCCCGCTCTACAATTCCACAACCGGAGCTCCTTGCCGGGCTTTCGCTTCCCTTCTCGATGGCGGTCATTGCGGTTTCGCAGACCAAGGCACCATCTGCGATATCGGTGAACTTGGATTTTCGGGACTCACGCACGCGGAACAATTGCAACTCAGCTTGGGATTGATGGTGCCCTGGCTGGATGCGTTCTTACGGGATGACCCACTGGCTTGGGGAGAATTCGAAGCCTATGCCGCAGCTTCAGACGACGTGATTTTGGAATTGGATTGCGCACTGAGCATCCGTCCGCAAACACCCTTGAACCTTCAGGTCTATCCCAACCCCACCTCCAACTCCATGACCTTGCGCTGGGTGGGATCTGGCCAAAAAGCGGAGGCACAGGTCGTTGATTTGTTGGGGCGGGTTCACCAAACGTGGGCTCTTGATGGAGCGAGCGATTCACATGCGTTGAAATTGAAACCCGGGCTTTATGTACTGAACATATCGCAACAAGGAAAACCCATCGAATCCGTCCAATTGATTTTCCATTGATTCATCACCTCACACCTCATTCCACTTCGGACATGCTTTGAGCACTTTCGGATAGATTGAACACGTGGCCATGTGCGCGCCAGGCAGGTAGCCGGTGCTCATCAAAAACTCGTTGGTGATTTCTCCTCCTGTAAACTTGAAGGTCTTCTTGAACAGCTTCACCCAGTCCTGCAATGGCAAGGGATGGTGGTGTGCCAACCAGTGCTGAAACGATCCAAACGATTCCTGCAGCGCGCAAATTTGATTGGCATTGTATATGGCGGCGTGGACCTTGAGCTTGTTGCGAATGATGCCCGCGTCTTGCAATAGACGTTCCACATCCGCGTCGCCGTATTGGGCAACTTCTTGAATACTAAAATTGGAATAGGCCATTCGGAAGTTGTCTTGCTTGTTCAAAATGGTTGTCCAAGACAAGCCCGCTTGGTTGATCTCCAAAACCAAGCGGCAGAACAGCTCATCATCCGAGTCAATCGGAAAACCATAGTGCTGATCATGGTAAATGCGGTGCGCATTGTCCTCCTCCAAGGAATCAACAAACTGGCAATATGAGGTTGGTTTTTCCATCAAGCAGTCATCGCTATTCACGCGACATTCAATGAACAAACATACTTGAAGTACAAGTTCATCTTTATGTTCAACTTGGAATCCCTCTTGAACGAAAGAGTAAAAAGTAAATGAAGTTTATCCCGCGGTGAATCGTAGCTTCGTCCTCACCACGGTCAATCGGCCTTGTTTAATTGCTTGGCATCAACAATCCTGAAATTCAAATCACAATGGAAAACATATCCATCTTAGCACAGCTCATCATTGCAGCATCCATCATTATTGTCTGGGTATTTCGATACGACAACATTGTTTTGGAGTTTAAGCAATATGGCATTTCGGATCTCGTCAGAAATGGTGTCGGCGCTTCCAAAATAGCCCTCGCAACCACTTTGGCTCTTGGCGTTGCTTACGACGTACCTGTAGTAGCTGCTTCTTTATGCATGGCCTTTTTGATGATCTGCGCTCAAGCATGTCACGTCAAAGTGAAAAATCCTTTGAAGAAATACGTGCCGTCCGCTTTGCTTTTGTTGTTGTGCTTGTTTGTGGCAGCCTTCAACTACGGCTTGATCTAAGCAATGGATATTCACCTGATTACGCTTCTTTTTTCGGCAGTTTCTTTTATTGTTTATGGAGTCAACTCCTTCTTTTCTAAGCGAATGATTTCGGAATACGAGAAGTGGGGTTTTAAAAACCAACGCATTCTACTCGCCTGTTGTCAATTGTTAGGTGGTCTCGGCTTACTTGTTGGACTGGTTGTTCCCTTGATGCTTTCAGTCGCCTCTTTTTTGCTGATGTGCATGATGCTGACAGCCGTTTTTGTCAGAATTAAACTCAAGGAGAACGTCATCAAAATGCTGCCAGCAATGCTTTACGTGGTGGTCAACCTCTTCATTTTCTACCATTCCGTCGTTTAGGTCAACGTCAGGGTGTAGAGCAAGCTACGCTTTCGGCACAGTCCGTCCCTGAACACCGATGACCCGCGCGCGGCCTGACTGGTCGTTGTCCTCGTGCAGCCAATCCCGCAAACGGGCCTTGTTGAAAATGCGATTGACCTCTTTCTGTCCGCGTCGCAACTCCTTTTGTTGTTCTTCGGGCAATTGGATGATGTCGCAGCAAGCGGTTCCGCAGGTGCCCTTATACATCTTCGCGCAGGTTTCACATTGAATGAACAGCAGGTTGCAACCGACATTGAGGCAATTCGTGTGGTCATCAGAAGGTTCCCCGCATTGGTGGCATTGCGCAATGACATCAGAGGAGATCCGTTCTGCTCGTCGTTCATCGAACACGAAGTTTTTTCCGATGAAGCGATTTTCCAGTCCTTGTTGGCGCGCTTGACGAGTGTATTCAATGATGCCCCCCTCGAGTTGATGCACGTTCGGGAAGCCTTTGTGCTTCAGCCAAGCAGACGCCTTTTCACAACGAATTCCTCCCGTGCAATACATCACAATATTCTCCTCCTGCTTGCCTTCTAGCATTTCCTCGACCATGGAAATCTCATCACGGAAGGTGTCTGAGTCTGGCGTGATCGCCCCCTTGAACTTACCCACTTCGCTTTCATAATGATTGCGCATGTCAATGAGAATGGTATCCTCTTTGGACGTCAATTCGTTGAAGCCTTTGGCGTCCAAGTGCACGCCTGTATTCCGCACGTCGAACGACTCGTCTTCCAAACCGTCAGCTACGATTTTTTCCCGCACTTTGATAGTCAATCGAAAAAAAGAGTGGCCGTCATCGACGGCTTCATTCAGGCGAATGCCCTCCAAGAAAGAAATGCTGTAGAGGTGCGCTTTAAACGCTTCGAATTGCGCAGTCGGCACTGAGATCTGCGCGTTGATACCTTCTTGGGCGAGATAGGTTCGGCCTAGGACGCCCGTGGCTTCCCAATGGATAAAAAGGTAGTCGCGGAAAAATGCGGGATTCAGAATGCGCGCATAGCAGTAAAAAGAAACGGTCGTCCGTTCCTCTTCGCCCGATTGCATGCGTTCAAGCAGCACTTTCCGATCGACCAAATTGCGCAGTTCTTGCTTCATGCGATTACAAGTCACAGGGGCCTCTCCAGCGCGGAGGGTCTCTCGATTAGAAAGACAAAGATAACGCAGACAAAAGAAGTGGCTTGTGGCATACCAAAAAGCTCCATCTTCCGTTTTGAATTGGACGTCTCAATCGCCCATCGATCACCATGCTAGAACTCTGCAAAAATGTGTTGTCCCGCGTCTGTTTTGACCGCAAATTGTTTGCACGAGAATTGGCGAAAAGTGTCCGCTATTTAAAAGGCGATGAACTCAAACAACTGCACGATTGGTGCCTCAAACAATTCAGTCGTCGTTACCGCGAATTGATCGACAGGACCTTTCTTCAAGTCGGGGTAGCCTGACCTGGAGTCCTCATGCACTGCCTGCTTTCCAAGCTTGGATGTTACGTAGCAAGCCTTCATAACCGGTCCGTTTGACTGGGCTCTTCTTAAAGACCTCTTTAAAAACCTCTTCGGTGAGATCGAGCCAATCCGAGCGCTTCATGTCCAGCAACGCGTCATGGGGCTCAAAAGCGGGTTCGTTGTGCTTGGTGGCATGCCGATTCCAAGGACAGACTTCCTGGCAGATATCACAGCCAAACATCCAATCTCCCAGCTGTTTCGCGGCAGGCTCCGGAATGGCGCCGCGCAATTCAATGGTGTAGTAGCTAATGCACTTCGATCCGTCCACGACTTCCGGCTGGATGATGGCCCCCGTTGGGCAAGCATCCAAGCAGCGCGTGCAGGTGCCGCAGTGATCCGTGGTCGGCGCGTCCGGCTCCAACTCCACGTCGATGATCAATTCGGCAATGAAGAAATAACTCCCCATGGACTGGTTGAGCAACAAACTGTTCTTACCCACCCAACCCAATCCGCTTTTGGCCGCCCAAGCCCGCTCATGAACGGGAGCGGAATCAACAAACACGCGGCCTTCCACAGCCCCCCACTCCTCCTGCATCGCCTTCATCAAATCCTTCAACTTCCGTTTCAACACAAAATGGTAATCCTCCCCGAGCGCGTAGCTAGCGATTCGAGGGACATCTGATGTTTCTGATCGATCTGGATTGTGGTAGTTAAAAAGCAAACTCACCACAGTTTTCGCGCCAGGAACCAGCTTTCGCGGATCCAACCGCAAATCCATATTGCGCTCCAAATAGGCCATTTCTCCCGCATAGCCGCGTTTCAGCCATGTTTCAAGCCGGTCAGCTTCTTCATCCAAGAATGCTGCGCGCGAAACACCGACTTGTGCAAATCCCAGAGACTGGGCTTCTTGGACCAACCACTGTTTCCTAGTCGATGCAACATGATCGGCTCTGCTCATGGCTAATCAACAAACAACGAACCCGATCCGGATTGCGCTCGTCGGCCCAAATGTTCATAGGCCGCAGCCGTGGCCTGCCGGCCTCGGGGAGTGCGTACCAAAAGTCCTTCTTGGATTAAAAACGGCTCGTACACTTCCTCCAACGTACCCGGGTTTTCACCAATGGCCGTCGCAATCGTAGTCGCTCCCACAGGACCTCCCTTGAACTTGTCGATGATGGCCAACAATATGCGGTTGTCCATTTCGTCCAAGCCCTTGCGATCCACGTGCAAGGCATCGAGCGCGTACTCCGTAATTTTCTGGTCGATGACGCCATCTCCTTTGATTTCGGCAAAGTCACGCACTCGGCGCAGAAGGGCATTCGCAATTCGAGGCGTGCCCCGGCTTCGCGATGCAATCTCATAGGCCGCCGAATGTTCAATGGGGATGTTCAGAATGCCCGAGCTCCGCTGCACGATATCAGTCAACGTTTTGGAATCATAGTACTGCAGCCGCAGATTGATACCGAAACGGGCCCGCAATGGCGCCGTTAACAACCCTGAACGCGTCGTCGCGCCTATCAAGGTGAAAGGGTGCAGTTCGATTTGTACAGTACGTGCATTGGGCCCTGAATCGATGACCAAATCGATTCGATAATCCTCCATGGCGCTGTAGAGGTACTCCTCAACGACAGGCGATAAACGATGAATCTCATCAATGAACAGGACATCGTTGGGCTCCAAGTTGGTCAGCAATCCGGCCAAGTCACCCGGCTTATCCAGCACGGGTCCAGAGGTCGTTCGAATTGCCACGTTCAATTCATTGGCGACGATGTTGGCTAAGGTCGTCTTTCCCAATCCCGGAGGTCCATGCAACAGCATGTGGTCCAAAGCCTCTCCTCTCTTCACGGCCGCTTGAACAAACACCTCCAAATTTTCCATTGCCGCCTTCTGACCCGTAAAGTCATCAAAGCGCGCCGGCCTCAGGACGCGATCTAAATCACCATCCGACGGCTGCTCAGCTTCATCACGCAAATCAAAATCCTCGGTCATGGTCGCAAGGTAATTCGGTCTGAGGACAAAAAAGCCCTGATCGGATGTTCCAATCAGGGCTTTTCTCACAATTCAGATTGTGTTCAATGCATCACTTCACCATCCAGCGGTGGCGTCGTCTGCAATACAAAGTCTTCCTCGTGCACTGGGTTCGAGTAATCGTATGCCCAACGGTGAACGATTGGAAGTGGTCCATCCCAGTTTCCGTGCAAGTGCTTTACGGGTGTAGTCCACTCCAATGTATTGGATTTCCATGGATTCTGTACCGCCTTTTGACCATAGCGAATGCTATAGAAGAAGTTGAACAAGAAGAACAACTGTCCAATGGCTCCTACGATTGCGAATGTTGAGATGATCGGTTGAAGATCCTGAACACCGTTCAAGAATTCAAAATTCGAATACTCATAGTATCTCCGAGGAGCCCCTGCGATGCCCACAAAGTGCATCGGGAAGAACACGCCGTAACCGGCAACGATGGTGATCCAGAAGTGCACAAAGCCCAACTTGTTGTTCATCATCCGTCCAAACATCTTCGGGAACCAGTGGTAAACGCCCGCAAGCATTCCAAAGATGGCAGACATGCCCATCACGATGTGGAAGTGAGCCACAACGAAATAGGTGTCGTGAACGTTCACGTCCAACGCCGAATCCGCCAAAATGATACCCGTCAAACCTCCCGTAACAAACGTGCTCACCAAGCCAATGCTAAAGAGCATCGCTGGGGAGAAACGGATGTTTCCTTTCCACAACGTGGTAATGTAGTTGAATGCCTTGACCGCTGAAGGAATGGCAATCAGCAGCGTTGTGAATACAAAGACAGAACCGATGAATGGATTCATGCCTGTCACGAACATGTGGTGTCCCCAAACAATAAAGCTGAGGAAGCCAATGCCTAATAAAGAGCCAACCATCGCCTTGTATCCAAAAATTGGTTTGCGCGCATTTGTCGCAATGACTTCTGAGCTAATGCCCAATGCAGGCAACAAAACGATGTACACCTCAGGGTGACCCAAGAACCAGAACAGGTGCTGGTATAAGATTGGGCTTCCGCCTGTCACATCCAACGCCTCTCCTCCAATAAAAATGTCAGACAAGTAGAACGCCGTTCCCATGGTCCGGTCCATCAACAGTAACACAACCGCTGAAACCAAAACCGGGAAACTCAAAACACCGAGAATCGCAGTAACCATGAAGGCCCAGATCGTCAACGGAAGCCGTGTCATGGACATGCCCTTCGTTCGCAGATTGATAATGGTCACTACATAGTTTAGTCCGCCCAAAAGCGAGCTCACAACAAACAGCACCATGGAAATCAACCACAGGGTCATGCCCATGCCAGAACCCGGCATAGCCTGCGGCAAAGCACTCAACGGAGGATACACAGTCCATCCTCCTGAAGCGGCCCCTCCCTCAACAAAGAGCGAGAAGATCATAATGACGCTGGAGAATAAAAAGAACCAATAGCTCAACATGTTCAAGAAACCCGATGCCATATCGCGTGCTCCGATTTGCAATGGAATCAGCAAATTGGAAAAGGTTCCCGACAGACCGCCAGTCAATACAAAGAAGACCATAATGGTTCCGTGAATCGTAACAAGCGCTAGGTAAGCATTCCGGTCCAACACTCCGTCAGGAGCCCACTTACCTAAAAATGTCTCCAAAATGGCAAAGCTCTCACCTGGCCAACCCAATTGCAATCGAAAGAAAACAGATAGCATAACCGCTACAACTCCCATCACAATAGCTGTGACCAAGAATTGTTTGGAGATCATCTTGTGATCTTGCGAGAAAACGTACTTCGAGACGAAGCTCTCTTCGTGGTGGTGTGCTTGATCGCCCATAATTAAAGGGATGCCGTTATGTTTTCACTAGCAACCTCAGCGGTTACTTTCTCTGTTTCAGACTCTTCTTCTCCTTCCTTGACCAAGAACGGATCTTGTTCATTCAACCAAGCGTCATACGCCTCTTGGGACTCAATGACAATCTTCATTTGCATGTTGAAGTGCGCCGCTCCGCATACCTTGTTGCAAAGCAAGACATAATCGAAGTCCGGATCGTCCAATATCATCCGCATCGAATCAGTCGAAATAATCGGTGTCATCTTAAACCGAGTTGGGACACCCGGAACAGAATTCATTTGTGTTCTGAAATGCGGCATATATGCTGAGTGGATGACATCCCGCGAACGGAATACGAATTCAACTTCACGCCCTATCGGTAAGTGGAATTCCCCTTTGACGATTCGATCATCTCGACCCGCATCCCAGGCACTCAACTCACCGTCAAAATTGAACTCGCCAATTTCCATAATCCGCGTACGATGACGCTTCAATCGGTACAATTTGTCTTCCTTCGCTTCATAAGCCGCTTCAGTCAAGATAATGACCTTGTCCGATTCGAGCATGTGATCAATCTCTGATATACGCGATTCCAATAACGCCTTCAAGCCATTGTGGGACGCGTCACCATGGTCAGCATGATCCGCGTGATCCGAATGGTCCGAATGGTTATCGTCCTCACTGTGCTCGTGTTCTGTGTGCGCGTGGCCATGGCCATGATCGTCTTCGTGCAGACGTTCCATCAGTTCCTCACGCTCATCCAACAAATGTCCCTTCTCGTAAGCGATCTCATCCTCAAGCTTCGCAATCTTAACCTCAATCTCTTCTAAAGCAGACTCGACACCTTCTTCAGTCACAATGCCCAAAGCATTCAGAGGGGTAATCAAATTGTAATTCGCCAACCCAAACTCTCCGTCGTTTCCAGGGTAGCGAGCGGTCCAATCAAATTGCTTCGAATACATCTCAACTCGGATGGCATCGTCAGCCGCCTCGCCAGTCATTTCATTCCAAGTCCGTAAACCAAACGCAATGATCACGGCTAAAACTATCGAAGGAATCACCGTCCAAATAAGCTCCAACTTATTGTCGTGTGAGTAAAACGTCGCCTTGCGATCAGCCCGGTAATAGTATTTGGCTGAAAACCAAAAGAGCAGCGTATTCACCAAAAAGAACACGGCGAAGATGATGGCCATGTTAAAATTCATCAGCTGATCCACAGCAAGACCATGAACCGACGCCGATGGAGGTAAATAGTCTCCATAACGAATCAACAGAACGATAAATGAAGCGTAGAACAATACCATGAACACGAGCCAGAGCCCTCCGTTCATGCGATTGTCCGCTTCAGAAATCTCTTCTTCTCGCTTTCCACGCAATGAAATGGAAAGCTGGTAAATTTTGGACAACTGCACCGCAGCAACCAAACCTAAAACAACAACCAGTAGAATGAGCAATTTCATGATCTCAAAAATGTATCTATCAAATCAATAATGAAGATCCTTCGACTCTTGCAACATCGGGTGATTGACAGGAATCAAAGGCGCTTTGCTTAATGCACTCAACGTGCGATTCAAATACAATCCGAGGAATCCTAAAAACAACCCGATTTCAAAAATACCGAATTCATTGTGGTCAAACATCGTTCCTGGTATGACTAGCAAATAGACATCCGCAAAGTGACCAACGAAGATGAGCAAGCCAACAGGAATGATCACGTTTGGATTTCTTTTGGTGTCTCTCGGCAAAAGCGAGTAAAAAGGCACCGCAAAATTCACAAAGAACATGACCATAAACGGCACTTGATAATCCGTGAAGAATCGTTGTGTGTAGTACGTTACTTCCTCAGGAATATTGGCATACCAAATCAATAAGAATTGGCTAACCCACAGGTAGCTCCACAACATAGAAATGGCAAACATCCACTTCGAAATATCGTGCATATGGCTCTCCGTGACTTCTTGATAGTACCCTTTGCTTCGCAACCAGATCAAAGCCAAATTCAAGAAAATCATGAATCCGACCCACATCCCTGCAAACAGGTACCAACCAAAGAGAGTCGAGAACCAGTGCACGTCAATCGACATGATCCAATCCCATGCCAACATGGAACTAAATACAGCGAACAAAACCAAGAAAACCGCGCTGCGCTTAAATTGCTTGTAGTGCAAATCCAGACTCGGTTTTTCATCCTCAAGCAATGACCACTTTCGAAATAGGTGTGCGAAGAGCATAAAAGTTCCGATGTATACGAGTGTGCGCAACCAGAAAAACCAGCTCGCGAAATACGCTCCTTTGTGTGCGATGATATGATCGTAATTGGGGTTGGCAACAGCGCCCTCCTCCATCACGTCCACATACGTAGCTTGATCACCTTCACCGATCACGTACTCATGATACAGTGTGTGGTCCATCCAATGATACAGATGATGGGCATGGAAAAAATTCCCTGCGACGAGGACCACGACGATCACTCCTGCGCCAATGGGCAAGAAGTGCCACATGGCCTCAAACATCCGTTTGATTACTGCAGACCATGCCGCCTCTACAGCATAGTTCAACGCGTAAAAGAAAAGTGCCGCTAACGAAATAGAGAACCAGAAAAAACCATTGACGAGCAAGTTTGCCCACCAGCGCTGGTGATGGTCCGATCCATCGGTTAGAAAACCGGCGATTAATGCAATGATCCCAATGCCCATGAGCACCTGGGAGACGATTTTGGCGCGTCCTTCGAATTTGAATTCCATGATCAACTGTTCATTGCCATGGCATCTTCAGTCTCAGAAGACGCCGGTTTCACGTTGCCGTTCTCATCAAACTCCGGCATATCCCCTCCGTTCTGGAGTACTTTGATGTATTCAATAACCAACCAACGGTCCTTTTGAGACAGCTGGGAAGCATGAGAGCCCATCAGCCCCTTGCCATAAGTCAAGGTGTGGTACATTTTTCCTTCCGGCAAATCCTTCAGCTTGTCGCTGTAACTGGGTATGCCCAAGATGTGACCATTCCTGCTCAACGCTCCGTCACCTTTGCCTAACTCCCCGTGGCATTGCGTGCACATCAGCGTGTAAATCTCTTGACCTGCTTCCAATTCAGTTTGACCAATGGAAGCCAATGGTGAATTGAGACCTAACCCGGCAGCTTCGTAGCCTGCTACCGTGTTTGGGTATGCGTAGGGCATAGCAAACGCCATTTGATCCGGAGCAAAGGCGATGGTTCCAGCAACAGGCTTCCGCGCTGATTGAACCATCCGTTGCGCCGCAGCCGTTTCCTCACCGACTTGGTAGGGATCCTGACCATAGTCGACATAAGCCTCGACAGCAGGAGATCGGTACATGTCAGGCATGTATTCCAGTCCAGGACTATCCGGGTTGTTGACGCATCCCGTAAGAGCGATTAACGTCACTGCCACCATGGGCAGAAGGTCTTTCCAGCGGATGTTCATCACTTGTAATCTTTGATGCTCAACTCGAAGAGCTGTGTTTCCTTAATTGCAGCCTCCAACGCTTCCGCTGCAAGACTGTTTTGCTCGGTCGTGATTTCCATCACGAACATATTGTCCGTAGTTCGCGGGTCGGGATTGGTGGCAGGCATTCCTGGCAGCGTTCCGTTGCGAAGCAAGTACGTAATCGCCATGCCATGCGCTCCACACAAAACCGAAAACTCAAATGTTACCGGAATGAAAGCAGGGAGGTTTTCAATCAACGAAAAACTCGGCTTACCCCCAATGTTCATTGGCCAGTCAGAAATCATGAAATACCACATTCCGAGAAGGGCCAGCGCCGTTCCCGTAGAGGCATACATGAATGCCGCAATGCCCAATCGCGTGCGCTTCACCCCGATTATGGGGTCAATGCCGTGAATGGGAAACGGCGAGAATACCTCCTTGACCCGGATGCCTTTGGCAACCAGTTGCGACGCCGCTGTTTTCAGCGTATCGTCGTCGTCATACATCACATGGAATACCTTGTTCATGGCTACAGGGGTCAATGCTTGTCTTGAATTTTCTTATAGTTCTCGCCGCTCGACTTGAGAATGGTCTTCAACTCATTCAAGGCCAATACCGGGAAGAACCGAGCAAAGCCTAAGAACAGCGTGAAGAAAATACCCAAGGTTCCAATGAAAACACCGATATCAATATTCGTAGGATAAAATTCACCCCAGCTCGATGGATCATAATCCCGGTGAATGGATGTTACAATAATGACATACCGCTCAAACCACATCCCAATGTTCACGACAATGGATAAGGCAAATGTAGCAGTTAAGCTACGTCGGATCTTTTTGAACCAGAACAACTGTGGGCTAATGACATTGCACGTCATCATGATCCAGTAGGCCCAGCTATATGGACCACTGAAACGATTGATGAAAGCATAGCTCTCATATTCAACACCTGAGTACCACGAGATGAACAATTCCGTCAAATAAGCGACTCCAACAATCGAACCGGTTACGATGATCACGATGTTCATGTATTCCACGTGCTTCACGTGGATGTAACTCTCCAATTTCATGCCTTTTCGCATAATGAGGAGCAAGGTCTGCACCATGGCGAATCCTGAGAAAACCGCTCCAGAAACAAAATAGGGAGGGAAAATCGTTGTGTGCCATCCCGGAACAATGGACGTTGCAAAGTCCATGGATACGATCGAGTGTACTGAGAATACCAATGGGGTAGCGATACCGGCCAAAACCAATGAAACCTCTTCAAATCGCGTCCAGTGCTTGGCTCTTCCGCTCCATCCAAAGCTCAACAAGCCATATGCCTTCTTAGCGAAAGGCTTCGTCATGCGGTCTCGGATGGTCGCGAAGTCAGGAATCAAACCGATGTACCAAAACACCAACGATACAGAGAAGTACGTTGAAATGGCAAATACGTCCCAAAGCAGCGGAGAATTGAAGTTGACCCAGAGAGAACCGAATTGGTTCGGCAATGGCAACACCCAATAACTCACCCAGATTCTCCCCATGTGAATTCCAGGGAAAATCGCCGCCATGATGACGGCAAAAATGGTCATCGCCTCCGCAGAACGGTTGATGGCCATTCGCCATTTCTGGCGGAACAACAGCAGTACCGCAGAAATCAAGGTTCCAGCGTGACCAATACCCACCCACCAAACGAAGTTGGTGATGTCCCAGGCCCATCCGACCGTTTTATTCAATCCCCACACTCCAATCCCCGTCCCTAAGAGGTAAAGGATGCAACCAACACCGTAAACGGCGATGATGCTGGAGATGGTAATCATGATTTTCCATCCAATAGGTGCGGGACCTTGAATCGGTCCGACCACGTCGTCGGTGATGTCTTTGTAAGACTTGTCCCCTAAGATTAAGGGCTCCCGAATGGCTGCTTCTCTTTGCATCTTCCGATCAGGCTTGGGTTGGTTCTACGTTACGCACCTTCGTCATGTAGAAAATGTTGGGTTTCACCCCGATTTCCTCCAACGCGTGGTACGCTCGATTGTTCTGAGAAATGGACTGGACGTTGGAGCCCTTGTCATTCAAGTCTCCAAATGAAATGGCATTCGTTGGGCAAGCCTCAGCGCATGCCGTAACGATGCTTCCGTCTGCAACAGGTGTGCCATCCTTTTTCGCTTCGAGTTTCCCCGATTGGATACGCTGAACGCACATGCTGCACTTCTCCATAACACCTCGGCTTCTGACCGTGACATCTGGATTCAACACCATGCGCATCAAGCTGTCTTGAGCTGGGTTGAAGTTGCCGAATTTCTTGTAGCCAGGATAGTTGAACCAATTGAAGCGTCGAACCTTGTATGGGCAGTTGTTTGCGCAATACCGTGTTCCGATGCACCGGTTATAGGTCATCTGGTTCAGACCTTCGTTCGAGTGAGTTGTAGCTGCTACTGGACAAACCGTCTCGCATGGAGCGTGGTTGCAGTGTTGGCACATCATCGGCATGTGAACCGTTTGCGGGTTCAACGCCGGATCCTCCATACGACGGTAAGACTCAATCACGCCGGTGCCTTCCTCTTCCCCCTTCTTCAAACTGTAGTCTGAAGCGAAGAATCGGTCAATACGCATCCAGTGCATGTCCCGGTGACGACGTACCTCATCCTTTCCGACTACGGGAACATTGTTCTCAATGTGACAGGCCGTTACACAACCACTGCAACCTGTGCACGTGGTCAAGTCAATGGTCATGCCCCAACGGTGTCCAACGTCCTCCACAGCATGTTCGTGCCACAAATCAAACGCAGCCGTTGGCTTGTTGTCTAAGGCATCAATGGTTCCATCTGCGTTGACGTCCTCATGAACGCCCAACGTGATCAACTTGTTCCAAGACGCAGACCCCTTTTTGGCATCGCGCTCAGAGAAATAGCTTGTGAAATCCGTTTCCTTCACGATGCTTTCGCGCCCCATAAAGGTGTTTTGGATTTGAGTACACGCCAAAGGATATGTACCGCCTGTCGCTTCCACGCGCACATCGTACTGCGTGTAATCTACAAGGCCTTCATTCAAGCGAGCCCACCCAAAGGCGTTGGCTCCTACTGGAATGAGATTTCCTTCGGCATCCGTATCAAATGATCCACTCTCTCCAGATTGGAAAGCCGCCTTTCCAATGTTTTCACCATTTGCTCCACGTCCATAACCAAGGGCAAGTCCAATGGTCCCCGGAGCTTGTCCAGGTGTTGGGAATACAGGCAGTTCCATGGAAGTGTCTCCCACAACTATATTGACAACACTTGCCGGAGCCTCTTGCCCAATGAATCCGTTGAGACCCATTGCATCAATATCCGAATGCGACATGGTCACATAGTTGTCCCACGTCACTTTCGTAATCGGATCAGGCGTCTCTTGTAAAATGGGGTTGGCAGCATGTTGGCCGACACCCATGGTCGTCTTTTGGTACAACGCCAACTCAAAGCTTCCTCCAGTTCGCTTGTTCACGTTTGATATCGCAGCAGATACATCAGCTCCGGTATAAGCAGGCGTCTCAGTGACCCGGTCACCCATGACCATGTGACCGTTGTGAACAGCCTCATTCCATTCGCGGTCCGTATACATCGCCTCAGCGGCATAGCTACCGTTGTAAGTAGAACGCAAATACGTGTACCAATCCATTCCGGCATCGGCGTTACACCATGTCAAAAAGCTCAGTCCTGAAGCACGCGTATCGAAGAGTGGTGCAATCGTAGGTTGAACCAAATCAATGCGATTCTTCTCAATCTGCAAATCACTCCATGATTCCAACCAGTGGTGGTTCGGAGCGATCATGCCACAACGGCTCGCCGTTTCGTCCGCAACCATCGCTGTGCTCACACTGGTTTTGACTTTCGCCAAGCCAGCAATGAACTCCTCCGCGTTCACCGCATCGTATGCAGGATTGCAATCAGAAACAATCAACGTGCTCACTTTACCCGCATTCATGTCCTTCAACAACTGCTGGAATGCCGCTTGGTCGCCTTGGAAAAGACCCTTCTCATGATCAAAGAGCACCGTGGTACCCACTGCACCCAAGGCCGCATTGATCGCATTGACCAAACGCTGTGTGTGCAAGTCGTTTGATCCAGCCAACACCAACCCTTTCGTGCCTGATTTCTTCAAATCAGTTGCCGCTGACTGGATGGCAGCATTGGCTACATCAGACAATGTATTGGTTGCACTATTTCCTGAAATAGCCGACAACAATGCCGCTGCCACCTTGCCTTGCTCAGAAGGCTTGACCATCGTACGGTAATCAGCGTTCGAACCGGTCAGGCTCATGTTGGTCTCGAATGCATGCAATCGGGACATGGAACCATTTTCTGGACGACGGGTTTTGGCCCAACGCTCAGCATAAAAAATAGAGTCTGCAAATGTTCCCAAGAAGTCCGCACCAATGGTAACAACAGTTTCCGCCATATCGAACTGATACGAAGGGAGGCTATTGATTCCAAAATCCACAACCGCCGCCGCTCGAAAAGCACCGTAATCGACCGCATCGTATGACACGTGTTCTACGTTTGATGTCGCTTTTAAGGTCTCAATTGACCGCAAAATCGATGGACTCATGATTGTGTTGGTCAACAACACATTGCGTCCCGCTGCTTCCAATCCGCTCTTCACTGCGGCATCGATGGTGGCCCAACTAGAGGATTCTCCTCCTTTCGTCGGTCCCTCAAGGCGCGCACTGTCGTAAAGCGACATAACAGACGCATTGACCCGGGCGTTGACTCGACCAATGCCCGTTCGGCCATTGGACTTGACAAAAATGGGACGCCCTTCACGTGTCTTCACCAATACATTGATGAAATCCTGCCCATCGTAATACGTACTCGCATAGTGGTTTGCGACACCAGGTGTCACGTCACTCGGCTTATTCGTGTACGGGATGCTCTTGATCACCGGAGTTTCACACGCTGCCAGCGTTGCCGCTGTCAGACTGAACCCCATGAACTTCAAAAAGTCCCGGCGTCCTGTATGCGTGGATTCTATGCGGTCATCGCTTAAGAATTCATCTACCGACTTTGTTTCCGGGAACTCGTGTTCCTGGATCGTTTTAAAGGCTTCCGTCTCGTGGAGTTCGTCCAGTCCGGACCAATAACGCTTTGTATTTGCCATGAGGCTGCGATAAGGGGTTCGCGATTGCTAGTCTTAGTAATGACACTTGGCGCATTCCCATCCGCCGAGTTCCTTCACTGTGATTTTGTCGTCTTCCAGGTACTTCCTGAGTTCTTCATTTCCTCTCAGATGATCCTTGAGTCGATGATGAATTTCTTCGTAATAGCCACTGCTAGCCAAGTCAATCTCGGCTTTGTTGTGGCACTCAATGCACCAACCCATTGTCAGTGTTGGCTTTGACAATTGAATCAGCCCAGGGTACTTATCAACCAATAAATTGATGTCGTCCACTTCCGCTACACGACCAACCGTGTACGTTTCAACGTCTCCGTGACAATTCTGACACTGCAAGCCTCCGACAACAACGTGCTGCTGGTGGCTAAAAAAGACGTGATCAGGCAGGTTGTGGACTTTATTCCACCGAATGGGTTCCCCTTCGTAGGAGTCCTGCGGAGAAATGAATCCCGTCGTCCCTTCACCATCGACATACGTTCCTGATTCAGAATCGAAACCAATGGCATCATAAATTTTCGCGATCTCCGTTTCTCCGTATCGGCGTCCTTTCTTCACTGCCTTGTGGCAATTCATACACACGTTCGTTGAAGGAATTCCAGCGTGCTTGGATTCATACGCACTGTGATGGCAGTACTTGCAATCAACTTCGTTCTCGCAGACGTGCACACTATGGATGAATTGAATGGGCTGGTTCGGCTTGTAGCCCTCGACAACTCCAACGCGCATCAGACCCTGATACCCTAGAACGGCTCCGTAAGCCACGAAAAACAAACCAATGAGGGAAACGACAGCTCGGTTGTTCCAAGCCCAATTGCGTGCTCTGCTTTCATAGGGAAGCTCCTCAAGCACATCCTCTCCCGTGCTTTGATTGACCGCATTGGTCAACGAACGGTTAACACCTGCAGCAGAAAGAGCAATGATTAGAAACAGAACGAGTAAAATCAAAAACCATACACCGCTTCCACCCGACTCCTCTATAATTTCAATTTCATCAACGGTGATACAGTCAGAACCCGAATCAGCAACAGGTGCTGCATCAGGTGGATTTTGAACATACGCCATGATGTTCTTAATGTCCTCTGCGGATACAGCCTGGGCCGTCATCCACCCATAGGTTGGGACATACCGCGCCACAATCGACTTGATGTACGAATCGCCAGATTCGGCAGCACCCTGAGGGTTCTGGATCCAGTTCACCAACAATTCCTCGCTGGAACCCCAGCGGTCGGCGATGCCAGCCAAGCCTGGCGCTGCCAACACCTCATTGGTCACCTTGTGGCAAGATGCGCAATTGGCGTTGAAGAGGCTTTGCCCTGCTTCAATGTCACCTTCGTCCCATATCCCCGCTGTTGCTATGCTTGCTGTAAGCAGAAGGCATGCAGCAAGCAAGTTTCGTCTGGCCCGGATTACCGTGTTCGCTCCCATAGATGTCGCTTTTCGCATTACGATGAAAAATCGCTCATTTCGCCGGCAAAATTAAGCATTGAAGACCACAAAATTTCAGGTTATTTTGAGTCAATACCAATCGCACGCCTAATTCAGAATGATTCTACATAAGCTATGACGCATACAAAACGCACTTAAAAAGCTGACGGTGAAATTCTTTACGCATAAATTTCGTTGAAACCATGCCCCCTTCGCTCCACATCATTAATTTCGCTGCACGGTGATCAAGTCAAATCAAAGTTCGTTTTTCGGAGTTCAAAGGGCCATTCGACGCAGCCTTTTGTTTTTATTCATTGGAGGAGCCTTCACATCCTCTCTTGCCCAAGATGATGCGCCGTGGTGGAAGTCGCTTTTTCACGGGAAGCATGACGCCATCGATTCTCCGTCAAACGCTATGTCATCCGACAACCAGCCCTTATCTGGTGTTCAGAACGGAATTCAAGGTCAAGACTCCTCTGAATCGAGTGGTCAAATCAATGAAACTGCGTCTGCTTTAGAACCGATTTCAAATTCCGTCAAAAGACAAATTGGAAGCTATGAGCTTCAAAGCAATGCACAAATATCGGCGTTGGATTTGGCTTGGATGGTCGTGCGGCACCCGGTTCAAGGGTACCGTGTTCAGTTGTACTTGGGAACCCTTCAAGAAGCCCGAAAGGTGCGTTCTCAAATGCGATTGAAAACCGATTTACCCATTTATCTCACTTCTTTAGCCCCGAGCTACCGCGTGACCGTGGGAGATTTTCATGACAAATGGGCCGCTGAAAAAGAACGCCAGCGCTGGAGCGAAACATTTCGCATGACCATTGTTATTCCGATGGAAATATCCATTTCTTCGGCTCAAGGCCAACAATAAGAGTTCTGAACACTTCGCAGGACGATCTGTCCTGAAACGGAATCAATCTTCGAGCGTCTGCTTCACTTCGACTTCTTCGAATGCTTCAACGATGTCACCAACTTTGATGTCGTTGTACCGTTCGACGTTCAAGCCACACTCAAAGCCTCTAGAGACTTCTTTGACGTCGTCCTTGAAGCGTTTCAAGGAACCGAGCAGCCCTGTATAAGCGACAACTCCTTCGCGGATCAGACGTATTCTGTTGTTCCGTTTGATGGTTCCTTCTGTTACAAAGCAACCCGCAATCGTACCCACTTTTGAAATCTTGAATGTTTCTCGAATTTCAGCAGATCCAACAATCTTCTCCTCAATACGCGCAGAAAGCAATCCTTCCATCGCGTCTTTCATCTCCTCAATGGCCTTGTAGATGATGGAGTACAATTTGATTTGCACTTCTTCCTTCTCTGCCAATTTTCGAGCTGCACCGCTCGGGCGCACCTGGAAACCAATGATGATTGCTGATGACGCCGAGGCCAACAAGATATCCGATTCGGAAACCTGTCCTACCGCCTTGTGGATGATATTGACCTGTACTTTCTCCGTTGAGAGCTTTTCCAATGAATCACTCAATGCTTCAATGGAACCGTCCACGTCACCTTTGACAATCAGATTCAATTCCTTGAATTCTCCAACGGCAATCCGTCTTCCCAGCTCTTCCAAAGTAACCGAACGCTGCGATCGAACGCCCTGCTCTCGCTGTAGTTGCTGACGTTTCGTGGCAATGTTTCTCGATTCTCTTTCGTCATCGAAGACGTGAAATTTATCTCCTGCGCTTGGGGCGCCATCAAATCCAAGGATAGACACGGGAACAGATGGGCCTGCCTCCTCTACACGGGTGCCACGTTCATTGAACATGGCCTTAACCTTTCCTGAATATTGACCTGCCAGAATGGGATCACCAATTCGAAGCGTTCCTCCTTCTACGAGCAAGTTGGTCACATAGCCTCGCCCTTTGTCCAAAGAACTTTCGATCACCGTTCCCAATGCACGCTTGTTTGGATTCGCCTTGAGGTCGAGCATCTCTGCTTCCAACAAAACCTTTTCCAAAAGCGGATCGATGTTCTCTCCCATTTTGGCAGAGATTTCCTGACTCTGGAACTTACCTCCCCACTCTTCAACCACTACATTCAATTCCGAAAGCTCTTGTCGAATACGATCTGGATTGGCTTCAGGGCGATCCATCTTATTCAACGCGATGATCATTGGAATTCCAGCTGCCTGAGCGTGGTTAATGGCCTCTTTTGTTTGAGGCATAACCGCATCATCAGCAGCCACCACAATAATCGCTATGTCTGTGACTTGAGCACCCCTCGCACGCATTGCCGTAAAGGCTTCGTGACCAGGTGTGTCCAAAAATGTCATATTTCCTCCCTTGGGTAGGGTCACGTTGTAAGCTCCAATGTGTTGCGTAATACCGCCAGCCTCACCGGCTATAACATTGGCACTACGGATAAAGTCGAGCAAGGAAGTCTTTCCGTGATCGACGTGACCCATTACCGTTACAATTGGCGGACGATCCACAAGATCCTCTTCTTTGTCCGTCTCAATCTCAATCGCCTCTTGGACTTCTGCACTGACAAAATCAGCCTCAAATCCAAATTCTTCTGCAATGATCGTGATGGTTTCAGAGTCCAACCGTTGGTTGATCGAAACCATGATTCCGAGCGTCATGCAAGCCGAGATGACCTCGTTCACATTGACATCCATCATGCTAGCCAATTCCGCAACCGTAACGAATTCTGTTAATTGCAGCGTGCTCGCAGCTTCCTTTTGACGAGCAATCTCCTGCTCTTGACGCTCTTGAACAGCACTCCGCTTTGCTCGACGCAATTTGGCTGAGTTTGACTTTCGGCCCCCACTCAATCGAGCGAGCGTATCCTTAATCTCCTTCTGAATGTCCGCTTGGGTAACCTCGCGCTTCGGTTCGTTTTTCTTGCCGCCACGTCCACGCGTATCCGCTGGACGAGCACCAGGACTCGCTGTACGTGCAGTCTTCGCGACGTCCACTTTCGTAATGCGCTTTCGTTTGCGCTTATTCTCCTCTGCTTTCGAAGTTCGCTTCTTCTCGACAGGCAAAACAATCTTACCAACGACCGTAGGTCCGGTCAGTTTTTCTATCCGAGTTTCCATCTTCTCCACGACACGCGGAGCATCTGCAGCAATTTTCTTCTCCTCCTTTTGAGTCTTCTCCTCTTGCGCTTTATCCAACTTCGCCTTGGCCATCGCCTCACCCTCCTTTTTGGAAATTTCGGCGGATTTCTTTGCGATTAACGCGCGCTCTTCATCCTTCTGTGCCTTTGTCTTTGGCTTCCGCTTGTTGGAAACCGAATCCAAATCAAGCTTGCCCAAAATTTTCACAGGACTGTCCGGAAGCACTTCTGCTCCTTTTTTCTCTTTCGCTTCCTGTGCAGCTTCCTCCTTTGGCTCTTCCACAACCACCTCTTCCACCGCTTTCACCTCTTCAGGTGCCTTTTCCGGTGCTTTTGGCGCTTCGGCTGGTACCTCTTCTTGAACAGGTTCCTCCGCTTTTGGCTCAGGAGCCGGCGCGACCACTTCTGGTTCTGGCGTCGGTTCTACGGGATTGACTCGCTCAACTAAAGGCTGTTGTTGGCTCTTCTGGAAGACCGATAGATCGATCTCCACCTCCACCTCTTCGACCGGAGCTGTGCGCTTCCTAGCTGAAGCAAGTGTCACGCTTTCACGCTCGACAATGGCACGCGAGGAGGAGCTTACAGCTTTCTCTTTCGCCTCCTTTTGGTCCTGAAAATTGGCCCGCACGAGTGCATACGCTGACGCGTCAATTTTGGTGTTGGGCTTCGCATCCACTTCAATGCCCTTGCTTGCCAAAAAATCAGCAATGGTCTGTACCCCAAGATTGAATTCTCGAGCTATTAAGTTGAGTCGTACGGGTTTGTTAGCGTCGGCCATTAGCGATTTTAAGGACTAAAATATGGGAATGATATGCGAAAGGTAAGAGTCAATAGCGGTCTCAAGACAATTCATCCTTGAGGATTTTCAATACTTCCCTGATGGTTTCCAACTCGAGGTCCGTGCGATTGACCAAGAAATCTTCATCTAAATTCAAAACAGACCGTGCTGTTTCGAGACCAATTTTGACAAACTCCTCTAGAATCCACGCATCGATTTCATCAGAGAATTCAGTCAATTCAACATCATCGACCGCATCTTCATCCTCTCGGTATACGTCGATTTCATAATTGGTAAGCAAACCTGCCAACTTGATGTTGTTGCCGCCTTTTCCAATGGCCAAACTCACTTGATCGGGCTTGAGATACACCTTCGCTTCGCGGGTCTCCGTGTTCAATTCCATTGAAGAAATCTTCGCTGGACTCAAAGAACGTGTCACGAGCAGCTGCTCATTCTCCGTGAAATTAATGACGTCAATGTTTTCGTTCTTCAACTCACGGACAATGCTGTGGATACGCGACCCTTTCATCCCGACACAAGCACCGACTGGGTCTACGCGCTCGTCATAAGACTCAACAGCAACCTTCGCCCGCTCACCTGGAGAGCGAACAACACGCTTAATGGTAATCAGCCCGTCAAAAATCTCCGGAACCTCCTGCTCAAACAAACGCTCCAAAAATTCTGGGGCAGTCCGTGACAAAACGATTCGAGGATTGTTGTTTTTCATTTCAACAGCTGAAACGACCGCTCGCACGGTATCGCCCTTCTTGAAAAAGTCTCCCGGAATCTGGTTCTCGCGTGGCATGACGACCTCGTTGTCCTCATCATCCACCAACAAAATCTCCCGCTTCCAGATTTGATACACCTCTGCAGAGATAATCTCTCCCACCCGCTCCTTGTATTTCTGATAGATAGAGTCCTTCTCCAATTCCATAATGCGACCGGCCAAATTTTGACGCAGCGACAGTACATTTCGTCGTCCAAACGATTCCAACTTGATTTCCTCAGAAAGTTCTTCACCCACCTCAAAGTCATCCTCGATGCGCAACGCTTCGGAAATGGAGACCTGTTGGTTTTCGTCTTCAACCGCATCGTCTGCAACGATGTCACGGTTACGCCAAATTTCCAAATCCCCCTTGTCCGGGTTGATAATGATGTCAAAGTTGGAGTCGTCTCCATACTTCTTTAAAATCATTGCGCGAAATACATCCTCAAGAATCCCCATCATCACCTCGTGATCGATGTTTTTGAATTCTTTGAATTCCTTAAAAGAATCCACCAGATTGAGTTGCGTCATGCGTTCAGTGTTGTGCTGTTTGCGGTTAATGACAAAATCAAAATATCAGTTTTGCTTGAATGAGATTTGAACTTTCGTCCAGTCCAATTCGGTCAATGCGTATGTTTTTTCTTCTTCGACCCATTCTTTGGCCTTGCGCCCTTCGATGCGCTGCTTCTCCCTCGTCTTGATCGTAATCGAATCTTCCGCAGCAGCCACTAACTCCCCCTCAACCTTCCCTGCATCGCGAATCTTGAGCTGCACCCCTCTCCCTATGTTTTTTTCGTACTGCCGAAGCAATTGCAAGGGTTGGTCTAAACCGGGTGAACTCACATCCAATCCAAAATCCTCAGCCTCACGGTCCAATTCATCTTCTAGATAACGGCTCAACGCCATGCATTGGGTAATGCTCGTCGCACCATCGTCATCCAACAAAATAGAAATCGCATTGCTTTCACCCACACGGATGTCGACGATGAAACCAGAGGTTCCTTCTAGGAAGGCCTCAGCCAACTGCCGAATTGTCGATGCTTGAATCACTGCGTTTGGTCAAAATGATGATGAGAAGAAGACAAAAAAAGAGGGGTTGAGACCCCTCTTCAATTCCTATTCTTCGATAATCCCTGCAAAGATAGCGTTTTCAAATGGATATCCTAAAACTTGCTTTGTCAATATGACCATTAACTTCGTTGGTTCACAGCTCACACGAATTTTATCGTTACCTCGAACATGTCCTATGTCATCCAAATGATTGCTGAAGGCGAACACCAAAAGCAAGATTTTAAAATGCGCGTAGAAGACGCGGGCAAAATTGCGCGCACACTTTGTGCCTTTGCCAATACCGATGGAGGGCGACTCTTGATTGGTGTGAAAGACAATGGCAGCATTGCGGGAGTCAGAGCGGATGAGGAGTTTCATATGATTCAGGCCGCGGCTGAAATGCAGTGCAAGCCTCCCATTCTCTTTGACGTGCAAATTTGGAAAGCCGAAATGAAAACCATTTTGGAAGTGCAAATCCCCCGCTCCGCATCGCGCCCGCATTTTTGTAAAGACGAGAAGGACCAACTCCAAGCATATTTGCGCCGTGAAGACCGAATCCACCGAGCGAGTCCAGTACTCGTTAAGGTGTGGCAATACGAAATGCGGTTGGACCGATCGGAGTTTCGATACGACCAGCACATTGGAAAGTTGTTCAGCGCTTGGCGTTCTGGCCGGGCCTTGTCATTTCGTCACGTTGCAAGGATGGGACGCCTCGATTTCGATGCCGCCGAGGACTTGCTATGTCTCTTGATCGTTTGGGGAATCGTAGGATGGGAGTACGGCCCCAAGGGGTGGATCTATTCTTTGAATGACGGGGATGCCTTGGATCAATTGGAAAGCTCGGGAGTCGACGCTTTTCGTTGGAAAGACCATCGGTGAGCAACACAATATTCCGACCTTTGATACGTATGCAAAACACACCTTGCCCGCTGAACCCTTTTATGAGCTATCACCTCGCCTCCTTTCTTCGTATTTTTGCTTGGGCTTCCCTCGCTTTTCTTGGAACAGCGCTTTCGGCTCAATCTCCAGTCGAAACTTCGATTGGCAGTTACCGAGAAGTCGGAACATGGAGAGATCACTTACCTTATAGTACTGCGCTCGAGACGCTGTTTTGCGGCAAGACCTCTGTACCAGCAGGGACCAACGGGTTCTGGGCAGTTCGAGCCGAAAACGCCTTGTTTCTCGTCTTTTCTGATGGGAGCATCCAGACCATTTCCAAGGCGAATGGCATGAGCGAAAGCAACCCCTCCGCATTGGCTTGGGACGTAGAAAGTCAGATGCTCGTTGTGGGCTATGCTTCGGGCGTCATTGACTTCTTCTCAGACGAAGGCGTAAGAATCTTCACCATGAGCGACATCAAAGACAGTAACCTTATCGGTGACAAAACCGTCAACGCGTTGGTTCCTGGGAGTGCTGATTCTGACCGGATCTATGCGGCATGTGGATTTGGCATTGTTCTCATTAATCCGCGTGAATTCGATGTAAGAGACACGTGGTTTCTGGAAGGACAACAAGAATTGCGCTCCTGTCACGGGCTCCAGTTTCACGATGGTAAAATTGTCGTGTGGACGGATGCCGGAATTTTTGAAGCCGACCCGAACGACCCCTTCTTAAGTGCTCCGGATGCGTGGACCCGATGGGATGACATCCCGCTAGAAACTGGCGATTACCGCCACGTTATTTTCCATCCAGAAGGCCAACCCATTGTACATCGAAAGACAGACAACCCGGAACAACCGGATGAATTGTGGTGGAAAAGCAACGGTGTTTGGGGGCCCTTGCCTCAATGGGAGGACCCCAAGGTGTATGAAATCGTTGCGAGCGCAATAAGTTCTGAACCGAGCGATTGGAGATTAGCCATTGCTGATTACAATTCAATCCATTTGTTTAACTCTGATTTTGAACCCCTTCAATTGGACTATTCTGCGGACGGTGTTCCGCTTCGTGTTCGCCATATGGCTTTCCACCACAGCTTGGTACAGACACCCACTGGGTATTCGTATGCTTTCGAAGATCTGTACATCGCAAATAAACAGGAAGGCTTGCTTAAGCTTGACATTACAGGCGCTGAATTGGACGATCATTGGACTCCTTCGGGGCCGCCCGAAGCTTTGGTTCGTTGCATCGATGCCTGGAATGATCAAATGTGGGTGGCTTCGGGGGGGGTAGACGAGACGTGGACTAACAGCTACCATAAACAAGGCTTCTATGGATTAAACGGAACACAATGGCAATGGATCCTTCCTCCAGAAGGTGAAAATGACATTGCTGGCATCAATGATGTCATGGTTGTCAGCATCAATCCAACCAACCCAAAACATGCCTTTTTCGGAACGTGGGAAGAAGGGTTGATCGAGGTGCTTGATGGCACATTAATTGAGACCTACAATACCACCAATAGCACATTGCAGTTAGCTGATTTCGGAGGAAGCCCTCGCATTGGAGTGGGCGGAGTCGATTTTGACGCTTGGGGAAACTTGTGGTTTACCAATGCATACGCGGCTGAACCCTTGCACGTGCGCTTAGCAGATGGCACTTTTATCGCAATGGATGTTGGCAATGCCATGGGGACCAACGGGTGGATGAGCGACGTTTTGGCCGCTAGAAATGGATACATCTGGTGCATCATGCCGCGGAATCAAGGGCTGCTTGTATACGACACCAACCAAACCCCTGGAGACACCTCAGACGACGACTGGCGTTTGCTCACTGACGCAGTCAATCAAGGAGGTTTGCCTTCGGATGACATCTATTCCATCGAAGAGGACCTCGATGGAGAGATTTGGATTGGGACGGCCGCCGGACCGTGCGTAGTCTACCTGCCTAGTAGCATTTTCGATGTTCAGAACTCCAACCCCGTTGCATCGCAAATTTTGATCCAGCAAGATGGAAATTATCAATTGCTGCTTGAAACTGAAATCGTTCGAAGCATTTGCATTGATGGTGGCAATCGGAAATGGATTGGGACTCAGAATTCCGGTTTGTACCTGCTCAGTCCGGATGGAGCCACGCAGGAAGCCCATTTTACAGATGAGAATAGCCCGCTTTTGAGCAACACCATCTTCGATATCGCAATCAACCATCACAATGGGGAGACCTTCATTGGAACAGCCCAGGGCCTCATGGCATGGCGCAGCGACGCCACCAACTTTGTTGTCGAAATCGATGCGATTGAGGTCTATCCCAATCCTGTCCGGTCTGACTTCGAGGGGTTGATTGCCATCAATGGACTCGCTTATGAATCGACCGTGCACATTACAACGTCTTCAGGACGTTTGATCGCTATGCTGGAATCACAAGGAGGACGTGCTGTTTGGGACGGAAAAGACATGAACGGAACCGATGTTCCACATGGGGTCTATGTCATCTGGGCGACCGACTCCAATGGCAATTCTGCAGGAACCACGAAGTTGGCAGTCACACGGTAATCAAAAATGGCTCGACCCATCAGACCACCCGCTTCAAAATTGCCCCATGTGAAGACCACAATCTTCACAGAGATGAGCGCAATGGCTGCTGAATATGGCGCACTCAATATGAGTCAAGGGTTTCCCGATTTTGACCCCCCGAAAGCACTTCGCACCGCCGTATTTGATGCGATGAACCAAGGGAAAAATCAATATGCCCCGATGGCAGGAGACGGAGATCTTCGTGCATGGATTGCAGGAGAAACCGAAAGCCAAACTGGCCGGTCGTATGATGTCGCCCATGAAATAACCGTCGGCGCCGGTGCGTCGTCGTTATTATTCGCCTCCATACAAGCCTTTGTTAGACCCGCTGAGGAAGTCATTGTTCTTTCCCCTGCCTACGATTTGTATCAACCAGCCGTAGAGTTGGCTGGGGGCACGCTCGTCGTAGTTCCGCTCAACGCAACCGATTATCATCTTGATCTGCAGGCCATCAAAGCGGCATTGTCACCATCCACCCGCATGCTCATTCTCAACTTCCCCAACAATCCCACAGGAAGTTGCTGGTCGATGGACGACTTGGATGGATTGAGTGCGCTCTTGGACAATACGGACGTCATCGTCGTAAGCGACGAAGTCTACGGACCGTTGCAGCACGATGGCCGCAAGGCCCTGAGCGTGTGCCATCACGCGGCGCTCTCGCAACGGGCCTTGATCGCGGCGTCATTTGGCAAAATCCTGCATGCCACTGGATGGAAAATCGGTTATCTATTGGGGCCCTCCGAATTGATGCATGAAGTCCGCAAAGTGCACCAATACGATGTCTTTTCAACGGGCGCTCCGATCCAATCTGGCATCGCAGCCTTTCTCAATAGCCCCGAAGGGAAAGACCACTTGATTGGCTTGCCGTCCTTGTATCAAAACAAGCGTGACAGGCTGTTGCAAGGCTTAGCGGGCAGCCCCTGGAAATGGAGGCCTGCTGAAGCCGGTTTTTTTCAGGTACTCGACTACGGTCAATTTGACGAACGAGACGATCGCACTGTCGTGCAAGCGTGGTGTCGAAAAGGCGCTGAAGACGGGATCGCGCTGATTCCGCTTTCACCCTTTTATCCAACCGGCATCCCGGAAGGACATCCGACCCATCGCATTCGCGTCTGCTTTGCCAAAAACGACAACACGCTGGACGAGGCTATTCGGCGCTTGCTCATCATCTCCAATCCTGGGTCATGAAGCCCACAGCTGACCTCAACATGGCCTTGCTTCAATTGGACCTGGTCTGGGAAAATCCTGACGCCAATATCGCTGCAATCGACACCATGATGCGTGATCCGCAAATCGATTCGGAAGCCTGCGACATCCTTGTATTGCCGGAAATGTGGGCCACTGGCTTTACGATGAACCCTGCACAACAGGGGCTTCCCTGGAGCACGTCATGTGCGCATTCCCAAGAATCATGGCCAGCACCTCTTCACGCTATGCAACGGTGGAGTCGGCAACACAATACCGCCGTAGTCGGAAGCCTATCGTGCAATTTATTGGATGAAGGTCGCTGTGTCAATCGTTGTTTTTTCATGACTCCCGATGGTCTGAAAGGGTGGTATGACAAAAGACATTTGTTCCGTTTTGCTGGCGAAGATGCGTCGTATAGCCCCGGAAGAGAACACGTGATCATCCCATGGCGCGGCTGGAACATCCTATTGCAAATCTGTTACGACTTGCGTTTTCCAGAATCCAGTCGCAATGAGGCCGATTCGCCCTACGACCTCGCTCTCTATGTTGCCAATTGGCCTGAAGTTCGCACATCCGCTTGGAAAACGTTGCTCCAGGCTCGTGCCATAGAAAACCAGGCGTATGTAGGCGGAGTGAACCGCATCGGGGTCGATGCCAATGGAATCAATCACAGCGGATCAAGTGCCATTCACCACCCGAAAGGCCAACGTATCGCCACCTCAGCGCGTCAAGAAACTCACTGGGTGTGTGCGACACTGAGCAAAGCGGAATTGAACGATTACCGAAACCGCTTCCCCGTTCTGCAAGACGTGATTTAATCGTTTGTGATCAGACGAATGCGTTCAAGCCCGTGACGTCCAAGCCCGTAATCAGCAAGTGAATGTCGTGCGTTCCTTCATAGGTCACCACAGATTCTAAATTCATCATGTGACGCATGATCGGATATTCTCCGGTGATACCCATTCCGCCCAACATCTGTCGTGCGTCCCGAGCGATCGTCAATGCCATGTCCACATTATTGCGCTTGGCCATCGAAATCTGAGCTGAGGTAGCCGTACCCGCATCCCGCATTTGACCTAAGCGCAGCGTGAGCAATTGCGCCTTGGTGATCTCCGTAATCATCTCAGCCAATTTCTTTTGTTGCAACTGGAATTGGCCAATGGGGCGATCAAATTGAATGCGCTCTTTCGCATACCGCAAGGCGGTGTCATAACAATCTAACGCCGCACCGATCGCGCCCCAAGCAATGCCATAACGGGCGGAATCCAAGCAGCTCAATGGAGCTCCCAATCCGTCTTTTCCTGGCAAAATATTCGTCTTTGGAACCCGGACATTGTCAAAAATCAACTCCCCTGTATCAGAAGCCCGTAAACTCCATTTTCCATGCATCGTCGGCGTTGTAAACCCTTCCATTCCACGCTCCACAAGAACTCCGGTGATCCGCCCTGCTTCGCTTTTTGCCCACACAACGGCAACATCTGCAAAGGGTGCGTTTGAGATCCACATCTTCGCTCCGTTGAGAATGATGTCGTCGCCATCCTCTTTGAAGTGTGTGGTCATGCCTCCAGGATTCGAACCGTGGTCTGGTTCAGTCAATCCAAAGCAACCCATCATCTCCCCTGTTGCAAGCTTGGGCAAGAACTTTTGCTTTTGCTCTTCGCTTCCATAACGCCAAATGGGATACATCACCAAGCTGCTCTGAACAGACGCCGTTGAGCGCAATCCACTGTCGCAACGCTCCAGCTCTTGCATGATCAAACCGTAACTGATCTGGTCCAAACCAGGGCCTCCGTATTCTTCAGGAATGTATGGGCCAAAGGCTCCTATTTCGCCGAGACCTGGGAGGAGGTGACGTGGAAATATGCACTTTTCTGCAGCATCCTCAATGATGGGACTCACTTCCTTTTTGACCCAAGCGCGAGCCGTTTCACGAATGAGTTTGTGCTCCTCAGTGAGCATCTCGTCCATCATATAGTAATCGTGGCCTTGGTAGAGATCAGTCCGCATCGTTTCAATCGGTTATTGCGTTGAGCGCACAAAGATACGCAGCCGGTCACGAAGATGGCTTTCTTGCCGGCCCAGTTCAGGCAGTTGACGCCTCGTATGCTGCATCAACGAGCAAAGAACCCTTTTGATATGCGGCTACAGCCAATTGATCTACATGTTCGTTGTATGGGTTCCCTGCGTGGCCTTTAACCCAATGAAACACAACGTTATGCTGGCGGTAAATCACCAGAAATCGTTTCCACAAATCGGGATTCTTTTTGTTGAGATATCCCTTCTTCTCCCAATTCATGACCCAACGCTTTTCTACCGCATCGACGACGTACTTCGAATCCGAATAGACATCCACCTCCATTCCAGGCTTATTGAGGGCCTCCAATGCCGTGATCACCGCCAACAACTCCATGCGGTTATTGGTCGTTAGGCGAAAGCCCCCACTTAACTCCTTTCGATGCTCTCCATACATCATAAGGGCCCCGTAGCCTCCTGGTCCGGGATTCCCACTTGCTCCACCATCCGTATAGATTTGAACCCGTGCCATAAAACTATTCGATTAAATTTCCTTGAAGATGCGCGGCTCCTCCCGGGATTGAGCTAGAGATTCTCGGATTACATGTTCCAACACATCCGCATAATAGCGATGTTCCAACGTCAACACCTTGGCCCCGATTGTTTCTGGAGTATCTCCTGCTTCCAACTGACAGGATGCCTGGAAGAGGATGTCTCCTTCGTCGTAATCAGCGTTTACCCAATGTATGGTCATGCCTGACTCCAATTCTCCCGCTTCGGCAACCGCAGCATGCACATGACGTCCGTACATCCCCTTCCCACCGTATTTCGGCAACAAGGCGGGGTGGACATTGATCATTCGATGTTCAAATGCGGCAATCATTTCAAGTGGAATATGCAGCAAGAAACCCGCCAAAGCAATCCAATCCACTCCGGCCTCCTGCAATTGACGCGTGACTTTACCAGCGCGCAAGTCGTCGCGACTGAAACGCACGGTTTCCAAACCAAACGCTCTGGATTTTTCATAAATCCCTGCGTCTTCCGGTGAGCGATTGCACCCTACAAAAACCACCTCGGCGTCTGCATGAGACTCAAAATGACCCATCAATACCGCTGCGTTCGAGCCGGAGCCCGAAGTCAAAATAGCGATGCGCCGTTTGCGAACTGTTTGGGGTTCATTCACGGATCAAAAGTCATACGAGCCCAGATCGTAGAACGACCGTTCCGTGGCTTGAATCATTTCGTCCAACGCTTGCATCTCACGATTCAGTTCCGATGAAAGCGAGTCATCCTTCAAAAAGATATCCGCTGTCTGCACCATCAATTCCGCAACTTGCTTGGACAATTGACGGTCTCTTCGAACAGCATCAAACTGTGATCGCTCCAAAGAGTGGAAATAGCGCAAGTCATCAGCTTGGATATCAAACAACCGGCGGGTCAGGTGCTTTCCTAACTCCTTTGCACGTGCACGGCGTTCATCAGACAACTCATAGATCACCAATCCAGGCGCAGCCTCCGTAGCTGCCAATTCTAGCAAACCACTTTGAACAGACAACAGAACCCTTCCCAAGGGAACATTTTCTTCTGGCATCACCGTCAGCACCTTATCGAAAATATCCAATGCCCGATCAGCATCTCCATCCCGCAGAAGCTGATCGCCCAGATTGGCCATTTGCAATCTGAAATTGGTCACCATGCGGCGATTATTTTCATCCATGTAAACGCCATCCTCCAAGTTGTCCATCCCTCCCCAATGCCATTTATTCATCACATTGTCATACATGATATCGGTGGATACGCCGCCAAACATATTCGGATTATCGTTCTTCGGGTAGCGCAGTGGTACCAGTCGATAAGCCAATCCTTCGAGGCGGAAATGCTCCTCCAATCCCATGTAACTGTCCGGGCCCGTTGTCACAGCGAAGTACACTGGTCGCTCCCAGTTGTTGTTGCGAAGCAGGTCCAATACAGCAAATTGATTCTTCAGGATATAGCCCTTTGGATTGCCTTTTTCATCGGTCAACGTCCAGTCGATGTAATCCAACCTGGACTTCATCTCTTCCGCATTGAGAACACCATGCCGCGCTATATCCGCGCTATCGGCCATGATCCGGAAACTATTCGAAGGCAATACTGAATAGGACTTTCCAGCCCCATAGTCCCGCTTACGATCATCGTCCAATGCCGTTTCCATGGCTTGATTCAAGTCCATGTAAGGCTTGTTTGTATCCTTGGGAGGATCCAAGATCACGATGTCCCGTGTTCCTTGACGGTATTTTTCTTCGTCCATGCGAATCGGCAAAGGAGCGCTCTCATACGCTCGACGCTTCATCTGGTCAATGTACCAGTCTGTATTGAGCAAGCTCAAATTGCAAATGCGAACGTCCGTGCGGTAGCCTTCGACTTCCTGCACATACCAGAGTGGGAATGTATCGTTGTCTCCGTTGGTAAAGAGGATGGCGTTGGGCGCCAATGAATCCATGTAATTTTTCGCAAAATCCACGCCGGTGGTCCGATGAGCCCGGCTGTGGTCGTCCCATCCTTCACTTGCCATAAGCGCAGGCACCAGAAGTCCAATGACCACCAAAATCTGAGCACGCAATGCTTCATTCAATGCCCCTTTGTTCATTGCCCAAGCCAAGGCTAGAAGACCTCCTCCCACCACGCTCAAAAACAGCACAGAATAGCTCAACGCGTGGCCACCTCCGGCAAAGGATTCCGTCGCGAACAGGATAAGACCTGCTGCCAGCCCCGCTCCAGCAATCTGCCCCAACTGCTTCAACTCCAACTTACGAGACGCTTCAAAGAGGGCCATAATGCCCAATCCGATCCACATCGCGAAGGCATAAAATGAGCCAACGAAAGCATAGTCACGCTCACGTGGTTGGTAGGGGTATTGGTTGAGGTAGACCACAATGGCCAGCCCCGTCATCACGAACAACAAAGCAACCACCAAGAATTGCCGAGGATCCCGAACTGCTTGAAAGATAAAACCGAGCAAGCCGAGAAGCAGAGGCAGGTAGAAAAAATGGTTGTGGGCCTTGTTATTGTCCCGTTGCTCTGAGAGTACGCTTCTATTTCCAAGACGCTCTTCATCAATGGCATCAATTCCCGTCAGCCAATTGCCCTCCATAAAGTCCCCGTGTCCTTGCACATCACTTTGTTTTCCGGAGTAATTCCACAGGAAATAACGGAAATACATCCACCCCACTTGGTAGTCCTTGAAAAATCTAAGGTTTTCCAATTGCGACGGCTTTTGCTTCTCAACCACCCGATCCAATGCACCTTCAAATTGACGGACAAGTCGGACATCCTCTGAAGATCCCGTTTGATTCGCACGTCGTGTAGCCGATCTGATCTGCGATTCGAGTTGACTTCGCTGATTGTCTAACCCCGCAACATATTCCTTCCCTCGACTGAGCCCAGATTCCAGTGCATTGACAATGTAACTCGACAAGGTTTGAACCATCGCATCGTCCGTCAGGGGCGCCCGATTCATCTGACCGGTCTCCGGATTTCGAACCAAAACTTCTGTAGCAGATGCCACCTCAAAGTTCTCTTCAAAACGCAGTCCGTATTGCTTGAACAATCCATTCAACGCCCGGGTCAATTCGGCCTTTGTCATCCCCCCTTTCAAATAGGCCGTCGCCAGGTGCAGTTCAAAGCCATCGCGGGACATCAGTCCTTCTGCTAACGGGCTCTTGAATGCACTAATCTCGTTATACCCCTTGTAATTGCTCCAACTTTTATATGCCTGAACGTGATTCCCTTGCGTAGAATACATCCGAGGAAAGAGCATGGTATAGCGGGAGTCAAAATTGGGTTTGCTTCCTTTTTTCTCTCCGCTGTCAACATATTCCTCGACAATCCGCATGCGATCACTGCCATTTTCAGTCATCCATGAAAGAGCCCCTGATTCGGAACGAAATGACTTGACACGCACGTCACGGCCTCGTTTTTCGTACACGCTAAAACTCTTCACAAAGGTTGCGCGGCCGTCGGAATACGGTATCGTCATGTCCGTCGGAGAGCCCCAAAACTGACCGGTCGCGAGCGGACGGTCCCCATACTGCTCTCGATTCAAATAGGACACCAAGGCAAACAAATCTTCTGGATTGTTTTCATCCATCGGTGGGTTGGCGGCACTTCGAATGACAATAACCGCAAAAGTGGAGTACCCAATCAACACCATGGTCATGCCCAAAACAAATGCATTGCTCGCCCACCAGCCCTTCTTCTGCGTCCACCAAATTGCCGCTGTTAGCGTCGTAATGAGGAACACGGCATATACCATCACACCGCTATTAAAGGCCAAACCCAGGTCGTTCACAAAGAACAACTCAAACTTACCCGCCAAATGCACTGCGCCTTTGATGATGCCTTCTTGAATAAATGCGAGAAGGCCAACAGCGATGATTCCCGTTATGACCAAGCCCTTCCAAGAGAACGGATATTTCCGGAAATAATACACCAACGCAATGGCCGGAATGGCCAGCAAATTCAAAAGGTGAACCCCAATTGAAAGTCCCATGAGGTAGGCAATGAGGATCAACCAACGCAAATGTCCTGGTTCGTCAGCCACATTCTCCCATTTGAGGATGGCCCAAAACACGAGTGCTGTGAAAAGGGACGATAACGCGTAGACCTCGCCTTCAACCGCGCTGAACCAAAAACTATCGCTAAAAGTGTAGGCCAAAGCACCTACGGCTCCTGCTCCGAGAATAGCCCACGTTTCCGACTTGGTTGGTGCCACCCCTAAAGAGGCGACCATCTTCTTCGCCAAATGCGTGATGCTCCAAAAAAGAAACAAGATGGTGAACGAGCTGCTCAACGCCGATAGCAGGTTGGCAAAGGTTGCCGCATACTCGGTTGGACTGAAGATCATCAGGAATCGCGCGAGCAACATGAAGAATGGCGCCCCAGGAGGGTGTCCAACCTCCAGCTTAAACGCCGACGCGATGAACTCGCCACAATCCCAGAAACTTGCTGTGGGTTCAATGGTCAGGACATAGACGATTGTCGCCAAGGCCCAAACTCCCCAACCCGTGATCACATTCAATTTTTGGTACTGCATCGAACTCAGAAATTTCCTTAGTTGAGAGGCGAAGTTAACAAGCAAAGGCGACCAAAAGTGATCCTGAAATCAACCTTTGTTCGCCTTCGAATGCGAATAATCAAAACAAATCGACTGCGTTGGGTTTTCAGTCTGCTACCAGCACCCGAGATCGGTAGGTTGGTAAACCCTTTTCAACCCATGAAATCGTGTAAAATCCCGCGGGCCAACCGGTGACCTCTAGCGTCCCTCCAATCCCTTGAATCGCCTCTTGATGGATCAATTTTCCATCCAGAGAATGGACACGAATGTCTCCATTAAAGGTTTCTGATGGCAGCGTCCAATTGACCGCATTGATCGCTGGGTTTGGCCATACATGAACGAGCGAGGAAAGCCCTATGCCTTCTTCCAATCCCGAGTCTACACTGCAATCAGGAAGCAATCCGAAGTCGTTGTAAACACCGTTTTGAATGTCCACCAAAATGAGAGAAGTTTCGTCATCCAAGAGTGCCTGAATGACAAACGCCTCCAGCCCACTTCCTAGAGGAAACTCAAAGGTCGCCGCCACCTCAAAGCACGCTGCTGGAATGCATGCAGTCACCGTATCCGAAACACTGTCGAATTCGTCCCAATTCAAATTCAACGACCACCCTTGGACCTCCCAATCAGCAATCGTCGCGTTCAGCAAAAGTTCAAAAGCCCAAAACCCTGCCTCTGACCATTCCGCATTGAGGGCGAATTGAACCTCTTCACATTCAATTGGAGCCGTCTCCAACTCAATACAGGTTTCGCCTCCATCACACGCTTCCCAATCAGAAAAACCGATGCACATGGATTCGATGGAAGCCTCCTCGTTATCCCAAGTCCAAGCAAACGGGTTGCCTGCTCCGACATTTTCACCTGTGGTCCACCAATCTACCGTTCCTTCCCACAATGCGCCATCGGAGTCGACCGCTGAGAATAAATAAACACCGTCTGCCAAAGCCTCCCAGACAATGGACACCTCACAACCATCGTCACCACAATCTGGACAAACCTCTACGTCATCACCCGCGCCGTTGGGGCAGTCTTCTGTCTCATAGCCAACGGAAAACACATGGCAGTCATCATCCGGTGCCGTATAGAAAAACTCGGCTGTATTGACCTCGTAAGGCTCACCGTCCAATGTCCAAAAGAGCTGAGCGTCTTCCGGAAAGTTTAGCGCCTCGACCAAGAACTCATTGCACTCGAGCGGATACGCAACGGCCTCTATGTCGCACTCCATCTCGCCGCACCCTTCGATATTCATCTCCCACGTATACACCTCCCCTTGGCACGTTGCAGAATAAAACTCAGCCGTCACAACATATTCCCCATTTGACGGAAACTCATAATCAAAATAAATCCCAGCAGTCCATTCAATCAATTCCCCATTCACGGACCATCCAATCTCCCAAACATTTTTGTCATACAACCAAAACAGCGCATAGCATCCTCCGAGGTATTCAACTTCCGTGAAATCAGGGTCTGGACAATCACTGCTTTCCATGTTGGTGTAGCATGCCTCCATTCCATCGGGACAGGCATCGGTGAACACCTCGACGCAAACACTCCAATTCGGATTGAAATCAAATCCAGCTTCAAAGGTCAATCCATTTTCGCTCGTAGGAGGAATCACCTGACCATCAATGTACCACTCAATCACGGCGCCTGCTGGTTGTTCAGGAATTTCAAAGGTGTACCACATTCCATTCGCACTTGACACGTCCATTTCCAATGTGCACTCCGCTTCACCGCACCCTTGCACGTCGACTGTGGTGGTCAGATACACTCCCATTGGGCAATCGAATGAGGTGAAAAAAGCTGTAACCTCATACGTTCCTGTATTCGGAAAATCATGGACATGGAAGTGTCCTCCTTCGACCGATTCTTGGCCATCTCCAAAGTTCCACACCACATTCTCACCTTCTTGGAAGCTGCCAATTTCAAAGGCCCACGTGCATCCTTCTCCGGCTTCAAAATAAATCACTTCGGGGCAATCAAATTGCTGGGCATTTTCGACACAAAATTCCGTCACCCATTCCCCTTCTCCTGCTCCTTGGTCCCAGTCTAAAATCATGATGTAGTCAGACTGTGCCAATTGGACTTCCAAGGTGTTTGGGCTAACACTCGATCCCGAAATCACCAGGGTGTAACAGCCCGCAGGAAGACAAAGTGGCGTGACGACATCATCTGATGTGACTTCCCATAAGCCGGACTCCACAAGCTCACCCATTGCCGCATTGATCTCGTATGCCACGTTCAACTGGGCAATTTCACCTCCGCTCGTATTCAGAGTAATGAATTCGACATTCGCGCATTCTTGGGAGAAGCCGAGTACCGAAGCGCAAATAAAAACCAGCAGCGTAAATAGTCGTGTATTGGTCATCGGAATGAAGCTTTGATGAGACACATATAAAACTGCGGATTTGCAGCAAAGGTTGCACGCTCACATCCGAAGACCTTGCTTCAATCTAACCCCTTGTCAATCAACAAACCGTGGGTCTGTATCCATCACCTCACCACAAGCATCACACGTTCTCAGTGATTCGTTGCCATAGAACTCGCGGAATCGCGGAATGAAATCCTTCTCAATATTCTCGAGTTTAAAAAAGGTCTCATGAAGCGGCTCATTGCAAGCATCACAAAACCACATCAACCCATCTTTCATATCCGAGTCTGCCCGCTTACGTTCAATGACCAAACCCAACGAACCCGCATCCCGCATGGGGCTGTGCGGAACATTTGCAGGATGCAAGTACATATCACCCGGTCCTAGTTCCATATCCACTGCCTGCCCATCCTCCTGGATGCGGACCGTAATGTTGCCTTCGAGTTGGTAAAAAAGCTCCTCGGTCTCGTTGTAATGGTAATCCTTGCGCGCATTCGGGCCGGCTACGATCATGACGATGTAATCACCGCTTTCGACGTATAGGTTCTTGTTCCCAACAGGCGGCTTGAGCAGGTCCCGGTTCGATTCGATCCAGGCCGTTAAGTTGAATGGTTTTGCAATCGGCATGGTGTGAATTTAAGCAAATTCCTAAGACGATTTTTTTAGGCTGCGCTAGGTCGGCTCACCAAGGCAACACCGGCAAAAATAGCCAGTGCACATGCGCCTGTTACCCAACTGAGATCGGCCGTGTAGTCCGTTCCGCCGGAGGAAGCCAACCACCATGAAAATCCGGTTGCCAAGAGAGGCTGTAAATAGACATAAATGCTCACCACCGTGGGTTGCACATGCCCAAGCGCATAAATATTCAACAGATACACCATGAAGGTCGTCGCCAAGATGACATACGCCAAGCCCTGCCAATGAATCGTTTCAAACGCCGACCAATCAATGGCTAAAGCTTGCTGGCCACCAATGGGAATGACCCACAGAGCGCCGAAGAGAAACACCCAGGAAATCACCGTGAGCGGTTTGTATTTGGACATCAGCGGTTTGACAAGAACCAAGTAAAAACCATAACTCGTTGCATTGATCAAGATCATCAGATCGCCTTGCCATGATGTGTGGATATTGGCTTGATTCGCACTGAAAATGAGCAATGCCACAGCCCCAACTCCACCAATCGCAATGCCCGTCAACTTGCGTGCTGTGATCGCCGTACCGAGCAAGGCTGCCGAGATCCCCAATACCAAGATGGGGTTCACCGTCATGATGATGGACGCGTTGACAGGACTGGTGACATTCAATCCGTTGAAAAACAACAGCTGGTTGACCGCGACCCCCGTGGTGCCACAAAGAAAAAGTCGCACCAAGTCCGACCGGTCCACGGACTCCCAACCTCCTTTCAATCGCAGCAAACCCCGTAACACCCAAAACATAGCCCCTCCGCCGACAACGCGCAAAACGATAAAGCCACTGGGGCCAATTAAGTCGGGCATGAGTCCTTTTGCGACGAGGTAGTTGCCTCCATACGTGAATGCAACCACCAAGAGGGCCAAATGAGCTAGGAGGCGGTTCATCGCAGTCTCTAGGCCGTCATTATAGCCTGAGCTGCAGATACCGCGACCTTTGCCGATCCCGCATGAACCGAATCAGCAAACAAGAAGACCGGACGCTTTAGGAAGGTGTATTCTTCGAGAATCAACCGGCGATAATCCGACTCTTTCAACTCCTGGTCAGCGAGTCCCATGGAGCGAAATTTTATGGCGCGACGAGAGAAAACAGCCTCATACGATCCCGCCAATTCCGCCATGCGGTCCAAATCTTCGGCCGCGATGCCTTCAGACTTGATGTCGATGACCTCACATCCATTAGCCACTGGCTGAAGTTCTTCAAAAATCCGAACGCATGTTTTACACGTCGGAAGGGTGAATGCTTTTTTCATGATACGATTGATTTTTCCATGGAATCAATGAGCTGTTGTGTGCCGATTTCCCAATGGTGTTGATTGTCGATGATGACATCGGCACGCTCCTTCCACGGTTCAATGTATTTCAAATCCGCGGGGCGCACATGTTGTTTCCATTGATAGCGCACCTCTTCCTCACTATAGCCCCGTTCAGATCCATCGCGGTCAATGCGCCGTTGCAGTCGAACGTCTTCCGGTGCATCTATGAATCCGAGCACATCCACCCGACTCAACATCTCTGGATATGCCATGACGAACAGTCCTTCTACGACCAGCCATTCAGAAGAATCAATGGTAATGTCTTCCGACACCATGACTTCTCTATTGTAAGTATACGTGCTCAAAGAGATGGACTCTCCTCGCTTCAAGGCATCAATGTCACGAATGAGATCCACGTGATTGATGACCTCGGGCAAATCAAAATTCGTTTCCCCATTTTCATCCACAGGAAGTTCTGACTTCGGGCGGTAATAATCGTCCAAGGAAAGAACGGCAACACGCGCGTTAAAGTGGTTTCTCAATGCGGCTAGCACAGTGGACTTCCCTGAGCCACTTCCTCCAATCAGCGCCAAAATTTTCATGTCTTTGAAGTTTCTTGAAGTAAAAGTGAATCGGAAAAATCTCTGCCATTGGCCAAACGCGGAGGCTTGTTTTGTCCTCCCAAACGCCCCAAGGATTCCATCGCACTGTGGAAACCGCCCGTGATCACTGAGGTTACGATCGCAGGACGTAAAACGCCTCCAGAAATCAAATCCTTATAATACGGATTGCGAGCGATCATCGATTGGTCAATGGATTTTGCAAACCCCACAGCATCCTGGGGTTGTTCCGCAAATTCAATGAACCACTCATGATACGGCAAGCCAGAAAGAGGATTGACTTGCGGTGCAACGTGAAATTCCGTGACGAGTCCGCCCATCTGCTCCATCGCATCCTTGAGCGCGCCTTCCACCTCTTCCGCGATGACGTGCTCTCCAAAGGCGCTCGTAAAGTGTTTGATCCGGCCCGTGACCACGATGCGATGAGGCTCCTTCGAAACAAACTTGATGGTATCGCCGATATCGTAAGCCCAAAGCCCTGCATTGCTCGAAACAATCAACGCATATTGCACGCCCAATTCCACTGTTTCCAAGCCAATTCGTCTTGGATTCTCCTCAAAATATGAATCAACCGGAATGAATTCAAAATACATCCCATCGTCCACGTTGAGTCGCAGTCCTTCCGTATCCGTGCGGTCTTGGTACGCGAAGAAACCCTCTGAAGCAGGAAACAACTCGATGGATGGAATTTCGGCTCCAATCAATTCTCGAAACCGCGCGCGGTAAGGATCAAATGCCACGCCTCCATAGACAAACAACTCAAAGTTGGGGAACACTTCGCGCACCGTTTTCGCCCCTGTCACTTCAAGCAATCGCTCAAAATAATTCTGCACCCAGGATGGAATACCACTGATCAAACGCAAGTCTTGATTTCGCGTTTCCTCCACGATGGCATCAACCTTCGCCTCCCATGGTTCAATGCAATTGGCTTCAAACGAGGGCAATCGATTCGCTTGCAAGTATCCGGGAATGTGGTGGGCTACAATGCCACTCAACCGCCCCATCTTGATGCCTCCCGATGTCTCCGTCAATTGAGGCGACCCTTGTAAAAAAATCATTTTACCATCCAAGAATCCTGAATTCCCGGTCTCTGCGATATACGCAAGCAATGCATTTCGAGCAGACCCCAGGTGATTTGGCATACTATCCCGGGTCAGCGGAATGTACTTTGCTCCGCTTGTGGTCCCGCTTGTCTTACAGAAATACAGCGGCTTACCGGGCCACAAAACATCTTTCTCACCCCCCACCGCAAGGTCCACCCATGGCTTCAGAGCTTCATAGTCTCGAACGGGAACGGCTTTTCGAAAATCCTCTTCAGACATCCGCGGGTTCAATCCATGGTCGATGCCAAATGCCGTTTGCTGCGCCTTTTTAAGCAGCTCCTTAAGAACGAGCCGTTGTTTTTTGGCCCCATTGAGGGCACGGCGGTTCTCGCGTTGTGCAATTCGCCGTGCAACCGGCTGGCTCAATTTAGACTTCAACGACATGCCACAAATTTACTGCCTCCCCTGCTCAATTCACCGTGCATCTGCCATGAAAAAAGGGCGCCCCTTTCGGGACGCCCTTTCTTTTCGAATTCAATCGACTCGTGCTTAACGAACAATCATCTTCTTCGTCAAACGCATTCCATCCGCCACTAAAGTGTACGTGTAGATGCCGCCTTGCAATTGCGCTACCTGGTAGTTCATGCTATGCGTTCCAGCTGGAAGTTGTCCTTGCTCCATGCGATCGATCAATCGGCCCTGCAAATCACGGATCTCCATGGCTACGTTGCGCGACTGCGTCAACTCAAATCGAATGGTTGTGCTACCATTGGTTGGGTTGGGTACATTCTGGTGCAACTCAATGCCGTTCATGTTGGCAATTTCATCTACACCTACGCGCTCAGAAAGAATCAATCGTATGGCTGGAGTTGCTGTTTGTGATGTAAACCACACCAAGTCGCCTGCTCCAGTAAAGCTGTAATCTCCCGTTGAATTGTCCGTATCTGAGTTAGAGTTACCGGCAACCGTCAATTGCGCCTCGCTCTCAAACTCCGAAATAACCGCAGCGAAATAAAAGTCCGTATTGGTTAATTCAATGGGGTCTTCAAATGGCAAGTAAACGATGTCACTGTTGCCAAGACTGTTGGGAGTCCAAGCGTCGTCATAATCCCAATACGTGCTCTCAAATGGTGAGTCTGTCAAACCGACCGCTCCATCCAACGTGTAGAGTCGTGCGTCGAATTCCAAATCACCGCCTCCCGCATCTGGACCGAATCGAACCGTAATCCCGTAAGCAACCGATCCTTCATTGTGCATGTGGTAGTAGTTGCCATATCCACATGGGTTAAAGAGGCCGTCAATGTCCGACTCACCAGGAGCGAATTCAACATCCAAATCACCTTCGTCATCATGGCCATATTCATCATCGCTATAGATGATTACTTTGCTCATGATGTTGTCTTCTGGGGTAGCATCTGCGTTGGCAGAGCCAATGGTCGCTTGAACCACGTAGTTCCCTACTTCAGAAGGTGCCCATCCTGTTGCAATGTAAACGGTGTCCTGTGTGTTTGCAGGACAATTCACAGCATTGGCAAAACTCAATACCGTTCCGATGTTTTCAGTTGTTGTGCTCAAAACAGAACCTGCATCATCTAAGATCTCAACCGTGATGACAGTCTCGTCTTGGTTGGCATTGCCCGCATTGCGATACAAGACACCCGCCAATAAACCGCCATCCGCTTCAGGGATCGCTTGCTCCAAAGGAGTCACACGGTATTCGAATACATTGTAAACGTCACCGTTGGTGACTTGAACCATGGTCAAATCATCGGCAACAGGGTTCTCTGAAATCGTAACGTCATCAATGCCCCAGTAATAGTGGCTATATGCATCTCCAGTCTCAGGTGCTTGCAGGTAAGACCAACGAATTTGAACTTCAGCAGCAAAAGCAGCAACGCACGAAATGTCTACAGAAGTGGTCAACGCGTTTGCTGATGCAGAGTTGGCAGACTCAATGAATGTGCCATGAGCATCAAAGGTTGTCCACGTCAAGCCAGCATCATTACTCACTTCCAAATAGATCGGCGCGTAAGGATAGCAGCAGTAACGGAAGTACTGCTCCCATGTCACTACGACCGAACCGTTGTCCGTCATGTCCAACGTTGGCGTTGTAATCCAACCTTCAGTATTCTCATACCCTTCAGAAAGAGGGGTGTTGAAGTAATCATTATCGAAGACCATCCAACCATTGTCAGCAGTCGTTGAGTTCAATGAACCAATGTTGGTTGAGTACTCTCCAGCTGGTGGCTGAACTCCCGAAGTCGTTCCGTCGGCATAATAACCATTGCCAGCAACATCTACATGCTGCCAGATCAAGCCGTTTCCGGTGTCCTCAGCAGACCAAGCTCCTACCGTGTTATTTCCCTCAAATCCATTGGCGAAGTCTTCATAAAACAAAATGGTTCCACCACCTCGTTGTGCAACTTCCAATGCAGACTCATGACCCGCATTGCGCATCATTTGCGCTTCGGCGTCAGAAAGCTCAGATGGGATCTGAGCAAAAGTGTGTACGTCCGTCAATCGTTGTGCTTGCAAAGAAGTTGCAAGGACCAGCATTGCGGCCAAAAGAAAAGTAAAATGCTTCATATTGTGTGAATCAGGTTTTAACGGCCTAAAGAAAGTCAATATCGCGCAATTATTTGCAGAAAGTGAAAATAAAGAGAGGGGAACCCCTTTCGGAATTCCCCTCTTCATCAATCTCGAAGCGCTCAAAGCGCTGCGCTCATATCTTATTTGATGATCAAACGCTGCGTTGAACGTGCGTCATTTACATTCAAAGTATACGTGTAAACACCTGAAGCCATGTTGGCAACGTCCAACGTGATGCTGTGATATCCAGCAGGTTGCGTTCCACGAACAATCTGGTTAACCACTTTGCCTGTAATGTCACGCACTTCCAATGCAACATCAGCCACTTGATCCAAACGGTATTGGATACGCGTTGACTCCGCTGCTGGGTTCGGGAATGCAGGATACAACTGGAATGGCCCTTCTGCGATTTCCTCAACAGCAACAACAGCAACGGTATTGGTCGCATTTGGATCCAAGTTCAAGCGAACCATTGGCACTTCATTGGTGTAGTACCAATCATAAGCGCTTCCTGATCCGAAAGGTCCGTATACAAATGATGTATTGTCATACGTGTACTGTGACTCCCAAATCTGGACAGATGATCCACCGTAGTGCTCAAAACCAGCAGCGAGTACAGAACCTCCGGCAGCTTCATACGGCTCTTCAAGAACGAGTGTGTACCATACGATGTCATCCTCCGTTCCGTCGTTAGAATAGTTCGCCGCCAAGTCCAATTCTGACGTGCTTGAAATCAAACCTCCATACTGCTCCGTGATGTAGTTGTCGTCCGCTCCATCAAACAAGTGCGCCACAACCGGCGTGCCGTTCTCTGATCCAGCTACGATAGCAACATCAATCGCATAAACAGTCACATCTTCGAAGATGTCATATGGGTTCAATGCAATGAAATCGTCTGTCCCTTCCGCTGGGAAAATCCCAGTCATTGTTCCGTTATCACGGCCATAGTGCAGTGAGCTCACTTCGAAAGACTGGGTCGCTTCATTGTTCGCAGGGTTCTCATCTTCGTTGTCAGTGCTCACCGTGTAAGTGAGGTTGTACGTGCCTACTGCAGCCATATCAAAAGGAACACGCAACGTGTCCACTGCTTGGTAGGCCAAGAGCATCGGATCAGATGACGCTACGGTTCCGTCGACATCCAATGTCAACATGGTTCCCGCTTGCTCCAAATAACCTACGTTATACACTTTCGCAGCGGCTTCAAGAGAAGAGAGCTGGCCTTCGGCAAAGACACCGGCTTCCCAAATACCTGTGGTGAAGTAGTCCGTGTAAGACAAGTAGTTGTCAATGCGGATGTCATTCGCTGGAGTCTCGTAGACGCTAATGTCATCAATCTCCCAGCTATAACCCCACGTTCCAGACCAACGGAATCGAACATAGACCATGCTCTCTCCGCCAGCTGCAGAAGTGATGTCAAACTCAACCAACGATGGGTTGTCAGATCCACTGCCTGTCTCATATCCTGGGAATACCTCCCAACGACTTGGTACGAGTACGCCATCACCGTAGTCTACGGTTCCGTCAACTTCAGCAAATGTGCTGATGTCCGGCCAGTTCACACCGTCACGAGAAATCTCAATCAAGCACTTCTCACTGTCGTCAGAAGCCCCATTGTCCCAACATCGGTAACGTGTCTCAAGCGATATGCTCACATAGTCCAACGAGCTGCAATCGATTGCTTCGCCAGTTTGAACCCAGCTATTCTCAATCCAAGCTGCATCATAATTCGCGTCAGCTCCAAATAGATCTGAATCAACAATGAGCAAGCCATTGGCCGCTGTCGTTGAATTCATTGCGCTTGCTGCAGTAAAGTCGCCTGTTCCTCCTGCCCACTGGTTGTATGGTCCAGCAGGGCCGTCGGTGCTGCATTCAAAATTCAAATCAACGTCCTCCCAAGGAGATCCGACTTCATCAGCTCCATTTCCGAACACCCAATCGCCGCAATCTTCAACATTGCAGTCATGAGACCAAATCACCTCACGGTCTACCGCTTGGATTGCATCTGCAGACTCAACCCGTCGGGCTTGAGTAGATTTTGAGTCAGCGTCCGGGAGTAAGCCCTGGGCCGCAAGTGTTACAGAGAAAAGTGCAGCAAAAGCTGCGATGTAGATGTGCTTCATATTTGAGCAGTTTGGTGGATTAGATTTGGACAAATATATATCGAGGTTTTTAGTCTTGCATAATTTCCTTTGAAATCGGCAGGATTCAACCCAACAATTCTTCAAATGCTGAGAGCGGTGGACAGCTACAAACCAGATTTCGGTCTCCAAAGGCATTGTCAACTCGGGCAACAGGGCTCCAAAATTTCCGAGCAATTAAATCTGGAGAAGGGTAACATGCAACTTCTCTTGAATACGGATGGTCCCATTCGGATGAAGTCGCCTCTCGTGCAGTGTGCGGTGCCATTTTTACCACATTGTCGTCGCGATCAACCTCGCCGCTTTCAATGGCGCGGATTTCCTCACGAATGGACAACATAGCTTCTACAAAACGATCCAACTCCTCTAAAGATTCGCTCTCCGTAGGCTCGACCATCAATGTTCCTGCCACAGGCCATGAGACCGTCGGAGCATGAAAACCATAATCGATCAACCGCTTTGCAATGTCCATCACCTCAACGCCAGCCGATGCCTTGAACGAGCGGCAATCCAAGATCATTTCATGCGCTACGGTATCATTCATGCCTTTATACAAGATATCATAAGCCCCTTCAAGCTTCTTTCTCAAGTAATTCGCATTCAAGATCGCCACCTCAGTGGACGCCGTTAAGCCCCTTTCACCCAACATTTTGATGTAAGCGTAAGGAATCTGACAAATCAGGGCGCTTCCAAATGGTGCCCCACTGATAGCATGAATCGCTTGATCTCCGCCTGTTTTCACCACGGTATGACCGGGTAAGAAAGGGACGAGATGTTCTGCCACTCCAATCGGACCGACTCCCGGCCCTCCGCCTCCATGCGGGATGGCAAACGTCTTGTGCAAGTTCAGGTGACAGACATCTGCACCAATCAAACCAGGACTGGTCAAACCAACTTGAGCATTCATGTTTGCTCCGTCCATATACACCTGCCCCCCGTGACCGTGGATCAATCCGGTAATGTCAAGAATTCCTTCCTCATAGACTCCATGGGTCGAAGGGTAGGTGATCATGAGAGCGCCCAATTCGTTCGAGTGTTGCTCTGCTTTGGCTTGCAAATCGGCGAAGTCAATGTTGCCTTGATCGTCGCATCCAACGACCACCACCCGCATGCCTGCCATCACCGAGCTCGCAGGATTTGTTCCGTGTGCTGAGGAGGGGATTAAACACACATTGCGTTGCGTGTCTCCACGACTTTCATGGTACGCACGGATGACCATCAATCCAGCAAACTCTCCTTGCGCCCCTGAATTGGGCTGGAGTGAGACGCCTGCAAACCCTGTAATTTCAGAAAGGTCAGCTTCCAATTCTTCTAGCATCTGCCGCATTCCCTTGGCTTGGTCTGAAGGACAAAAAGGATGGAGTTCCGCAAAGGCGGACCACGTAATGGGAATCAACTCGGTGGCTGCATTCAATTTCATGGTGCACGAGCCGAGGGGCATCATGGCATGGACCAAAGAGAGGTCTTTATTTTCCAAATGCTTGATGTACCGCATCATCTCCGTTTCCGAACGGTATCGATTGAATACCGGATGATGCAAATAGTCTACCTCTCTCCAAAGGTCTCCCAAGAAAGTTCTTTCGGCTTCAATGCCGTGGACTTGACTTACACCAAAGACGGTGCACAGATCTACCAACTCCTTTTCCGTCACGCGTTCATGCAATGAAACACCCACGTGCTCTCCGTCTTGGAAATACCGCAAATTGACGCGCAGCGCCTCTGCGCGGGCCTGCAGTGAATGCATCGCATCGAGGCCTCCAATCACTCGGATTTTCAATGTGTCAAAAAAGCACGCGTTGACTTGGTCGTAATCATCATTGCCCTTCAATGCAGCATCCAACGTCCGTGCAGACGAGTGAATGTTTTCAGCAATGTATCTCAAACCATGCGGACCGTGATAAACGGCGTACATACTCGCCATAACGGCAAGCAAGGATTGAGCCGTGCAAATATTGGACGTCGCTTTATCTCTTCGAATGTGCTGCTCCCTTGTCTGCAGAGCCATGCGCAATGCAGGAGATCCTAACCGGTCTTTTGAAACTCCAATAATTCTGCCGGGGAAGTGACGTTTGTAGGACACGCTCGCTGCAAAAAATGCCGCGTGTGGACCGCCATACCCCATCGGCACGCCAAATCGTTGACTGGTTCCGACGGCTACATCAGCACCCATCAGGCCCGGCTGGCGCAACAAGGCTAAAGCCATTAAATCTGTAGCAACGACGACTTGCGCATGGACGGCTTTTGCCTGGTCAATTATCGCGGTAAGATTCTCTGCCAATCCATTTCCATCGGGGTATTGGAAAAACACCCCGAAAACACCTTCTCCTCCAATAAACTCCATCTCTGAACGCTTCACGCATTCCAATTTTACGCCCAAATATTTCGAACGTGTTCGCAATAAATCCAACGTTTGTGGATACACCGCTGCATCGACCAAAAATCGATTTGCTCCTTCCTTAACGAGCGCCTTGGGTCGGGCTGCAAACACCATGGCCATCGCTTCTGCCGCGGCCGTAGACTCATCCAATAAAGACGCGTTGGCCAGTTCCATGCCCGTCAAATCGCAGACCATGGTCTGGAAATTTAGCAACGCTTCCAACCTGCCCTGTGCAATTTCCGCCTGGTAGGGCGTGTATGCCGTGTACCATCCTGGGTTTTCTAGAACATTTCGGCGGATCACACTCGGGACTTCAGTAGGATTGTACCCCATACCGATGTAATTCCGATAGACACTGTTTTTCGACGCTATGTGATCAATGTGTTCGAGGTACTGACTCTCCGTCAGCGCCGGTGACAAATCGAGCCGCTCCCGCAGCCGAATACCGCCCGGAACTGTTTGTTCAATCAGGTCATCCATGGTGTTCGCACCGATGGCACGAAGCATGGTCTGTTGGTCCTCCAATCGAGGTCCAATGTGACGGGAAGCAAAATGAGCTAGACGCATAGCGCAACGTGTTATAAGGGTACAAATGTAGTTTTGACTTGGTTGTTTTGCATCACCCAACGATCAAATCTCATCCCTCTTTTTTTACCACTTGTAACCCATCTTTGAACATCGTATTCATGCTGGGATGTGCGAACTTAGCGGCATGGTCAAACGTCTTGGTTTTACCCACTTTTGGATTGCTATTGCTGCTGGATCGAGTGCAGCGGGGTCACTGATTGCCTTTTCGGACCACGGAAGCGTGCAAAGTGCCGATTGGTCTTTTTTATGGGCGATCAGCGCCTGTACCGGTTGGGTCTACACCTTTCAACGGTGGATGAAAAGCACCCGAAAGCCCGAACAAATGCCAGCATCTCGGCTGGAGTTCATGCAAAAACAAGGCGGTCGACTGGGTGTATTTTGGACCTTACTCTCCATTTGGGCTACGTTGCAGTGGCTATTCGCAGCAGGCATTCCGTTTGCACCTCAACTCGCAACTCAATGGCCCTTGTTTCTCTTGGCTGCTGTGATGAGCATCGGATATGCTTTCAATCCAATCGGCAGTGGGCGTGGATGGCGTGAAAGACCCCATTTGAAATTACCGGCCATCGCCTTGAGTTGGACCCTAGCTACCGTCATTTTTCCAGCATCCCACCTCGGGATCACGTGGTGGGAACCGGAAAACGCACACATTTGGGGGATTGCGATAAGTCAAGTGCTCTTTGTTGCAGGTATCACGGTGCCATTCGATGTGCGTGACGTCAACCTTGACCCCAGCGAGTTTCGAACATGGCCTCAGCGCTGGGGAGCATCGAGCTCCATCCGAATTGCACTTTTCTTGCTTGCAATCAGCGCTTCGGGGTTTGTTGTATTCGACCTCAATTGGGGCCGAGCCGCCGTTGCTATTGCTGCATTGCCAATCGTAGCATGGACCGTAAGACCCCGAAAAGAAGCCGTCTACAGTCTTCTTCTCGACGGACTTCTCATCCTACAAGGAAGCGCCGTCTTTTGGTTCAGCTCTATGCACTGATCACCTCGACTCAAAGACCTCATCCAAGGCTGAACAAAACGCATGGATGGCTTCGTCAATAATCGCATCTGAGTGCGCAGCTGAAACAAATCCGACCTCATAACCGGAAGGGCCCAAATAGATCCCTCGATTCAGCAACGCACTGTGCAACTTACTGAAATAGGCCATGCTGTCTGGATCAATTTCGCTGGATTTACGAATCCACACGCGGTCGCTGAATGCAAGCCAAAAAATGCTCCCACGATTGAAAATCTGCAAGGGGTAGCCAGCCGTTTCAGAGTGCCTTAAAATTCCCGTGATGAGCCGTTTTGTGCGGCGCTCTTGGTCTTCGTAAAACCCCGGTCGCAAAAGCTCGGTCAGCTGTGCCGCACCTGCTGCCATCGCCACCGGGTTTCCACTGAGCGTTCCTGCTTGGTAAACCGGACCCGAAGGCGCGATGTGTGCCATGACTTCCGCCGAAGATGCATACGCCCCAACAGGCATTCCTCCCCCGATTATTTTTCCGAAAGCCAGCACATCCGGGCGGATCCCATAGTATCCTGCCGCACCATCAAACGCAACCCGAAACCCAGAAATAACCTCATCGAACAACAGCAAAATCCCCTCCCGGTCGCAAATACTCCGGAGGCCATGCAAGAAACTCTCATCTTGAATAAGCAGTCCGTTATTGGCTGGAATGGGCTCGATTGCTATCACCGCAATTTCATCTTTGTACTCTAAAACGCATTGCTCTAAAGCATCGAGATCATTCAAAGGAAGCACCAGGGTTTCTTGAGCATACGACTCTGGAACACCTGCAGAGGAAGATGTTCCGAGGGTCGCTAGACCACTTCCGGCCTTGACCAAAAGGGAATCCACGTGACCATGGTAACACCCATCAAACTTGATAATTTTCGATCGCCCTGTTACGCCACGAGCCAGACGAATGGCCGACATAGCGGCTTCCGTGCCAGAAGAGACGAATCGTATTTGTTCGACATATGGATGGTGGTCCACGATCAACGATCCGAGTTCATTTTCCAATCGGGTGGGGGTCCCAAATGTCGTGCCATTGCGCACGGCTTCTATGATGCGCTCCTCTACCCGAGGATGCGCATGTCCCAAGATCAAAGGCCCCCAAGAGCAGCAGAAATCAATGAATCGATTCCCATCCGCATCCCAGATATACGCCCCTTGGCCTTTTTCCATAAAAAGAGGGGTTCCTCCCACAGACCCGAAGGCCCGAACTGGGCTGTTAACACCACCCGGAAACAGGACTTTTGACCGTTCGAACAAGTCCTTCGATTGGACCCGCTGAATAGAATGCGTCTTTGAATTCATGGATTCGACAATTTTCCTGCGAAATTAGCCACTCCAAAGTTGGGCTTGCGTTTTATGCGGTGCGATTGCATCGGTTCGTCGAAACAAGTCCCGGCATTTGACAAGACCATGACAAAGAACTCTTCATTCTCCAATTCGCAAGCCGACACATTCAGCATCGAGCACGCGCGCAACATGGATTCGAACGATTCCTTAAGCGGATTTCGAGAGCGATTTCACATTCCCTTGATCGGTGGGGAAGAGGCCATCTATTTCACAGGGAACTCCTTGGGCTTGCAACCAAAGTCTGCAAAGCAGGCGTTGGAAACTGAACTTGAGGACTGGGCCAAATGGGGCGTCGAAGGTCACTTTCACGCCACGAATCCATGGGTAGACTACCATGAGCGCTTTACGGAAGGGTTGTGTCATGTGACAGGCGCAAAACCACACGAAGTGGTTGCCATGAATGCCCTCACGGTCAATTTGCATTTGCTTTTGGTCAGTTTTTATCAGCCATCAGGAAAGCGAACCAAAATCCTTTGCGAGGCGAAGGCCTTTCCTTCGGATCAATATGCTTTAGCCAGTCAAATCAGATTCCACGGCGGAAATCCTGAAACGGATTTGATCGAAATTCAGCCACGACCGGGTACCCACGTCATTGACGAAGCCGATATCGAAGCCGTATTAACGAAATCTGGAGACGAAATCGCCTTGGTCCTCATGGGAGGTGTCCATTATTTCAGCGGGCAATTGTTGGACATGGAACGCATTGCACGCGCTGCTCATGCCGCCGGCGCTTATTGCGGATTCGATTTGGCTCATGCCATCGGCAATGTTGTTTTAAACCTGCATGATTGGAATGTCGATTTCGCCTGCTGGTGCAGCTACAAATACCTCAACTCTGGTCCAGGTGCTGTCGCCGGAGCATTCATCAATGAGCAGCACACCGGCCGTGAAGACATCCCAAGACTCGAAGGTTGGTGGGGACACGACGCCAAGAAACGGTTCTTGATGGAGCCTACGTTCGAAAGTATGGGGACTGCCGAAGCGTGGCAAATGTCCAACGCTCCCGTTCTCAATATGGCCGTTCATGCTGTTGCATTGGATCTATTTCTTGAAGCCGGTCTACCTGCCTTGCGTGAACGTGGCGATCGACTCACCGCTTACCTTGAACAAGCCATTCATGATGTCGCACTCAAAAACGACATCGCTTTGGAAGTCATTACTCCAGCAGACTCTCAACGAAGAGGCTCTCAAGTCTCAGTCATTGCTCACGGATACGGAAAATCGCTGTTTGATCAATTGAGTGAAAAAGGAGTCGTAGCAGATTGGAGAGAGCCCAATGCCATCCGCATGGCTCCCGTTCCTCTGTACAATTCTTTTGAAGATATTGCCCGATTCCACGCCATCTTCTTGGAAGCAACCGCATCGTAAAGGGAAACAACCGAAATTAGCCCCATGCCTCAATCCTCTCGCTTCGCCGTTTTCGGCATCGGCCGCTATGGCACACAGATTGCCTTAGCCTTGGCTTCCAAAGGTGCTGAAGTATTCACTTTTGACAGCAATTCTGTCCGATCAGAAAACATCAAAGACAGCGTAGCCCTCGCTGTAACGTTGGACGCAACGGACATTCGAGCCCTCAAAACACAGCGGGTTCAAGACATGGATGCCGCCGTCGTTGCCATCGGAGAGAACTTCGAGGCCACTGTGTTGACAGCGTTGAATTTGCTTGATCTCGGCGTCCCTCGTGTGATTGTCCGATCCAATGGTGAGCACCAGCAGCGCATATTGTCCAGTCTCGGAGTGAAAGAAATTTTGACTCCCGAAAGCGAGGTTGCCAGTGTGATCTCAGAGCGACTGATTCACCCGAACATTGGCGGGTTTCTTGAGCTTCCCGATGACTATGAAATCGCCGAAATTCATGCACCCAAGAACTGCATCGGGCGCCCACTTGGCAGCATCGACTTGACCAACCGATACGAATTGCGCCTGATTACGATCAGACGGGTTTTTGAAACGGATGAGGAAGGGTTGTCAAAAACTGAGCACATCATCGGAGTGCCAAAGCCTGAAATGGAAATCGAAGCCACTGATACACTCGTTGTGTTCGGCACCTTAACCGCTGTGAAGCGGTTTTTGGAAATCAACTCCTGATTCAGTAATCGCGTTTTATCGCAAAACACGCACAGCCCCTTCTGCTTCGAACCACGTACTCAACGAACCAGAAGGGTCGGTGTAGTGGCGGTATTTCGCTTTCCAGATATAGAGCTCATCCTGCACGTAATGTGTCAGGGAAGGCGATTGTGCATGCCAATAATCTCCGATTGAATTCGCTTGCCAAACGAGATTGCCCCAACGGTTGTAAAGCTGGAAGTTCAGTTCAACCAGGTTTCGACCTTCAATGCGCAAGACTTCATTCAATCCATCCCCGTCGGGGGTAAACGCCGTTGGAATGAAAAGGGTCGGCTCAGAGCAAAACCCCTGGACAAAAGTAGCCTGCTCACTTTCGCAGCCAATGTCATTCGTAACCACCACACCAAACGATCCAGGGCCACTGATCGCAATCGAATTGCTCGTTGCTCCATTTTCCCATTGGTACCCAGCAAACCCCGCAGGCACACCCAAAACATACTCTACTCCCGGGAAATCATCGAAACAAAGTGAGGTGTCTCCCGTCAAGTAAAATTCTGGGCTAGGCAACGCCAACACCTCCACCAATGCACTGTTTGTGCAGCCTCCGGCGTCCGTCACTAAAACTTGATAAACTCCCGATTCGTTGATCAACACCTCAGCTTCATTGGGTCCATGGGACCAATTGAACTGAAATGGGCCAGTTTCGAGATTCGTAGGCGATGCATCCAAAACCACACCGGGTGAAGCGCATGTTGTTGTGGAGTCTGGCAAGGTCAATAAAGGCCCATCTGTAAAAATCACATCAAGCACATCCGAGTGGGAACATCCTTCTGGAGACGTAGCGGTCAGTCCATACGTTCCGCTCGCTGTTACTTCAAGCACGGGAAGAACAGCGTCCGCTTCAGACCATTCGAACACGTAATCCGATGGCAATTCAGGATCTATGGTGACCACGTCCCCAGCACACGCCACAATATCTGCACCCAACTCCATATCCGGAAAAATTGAAACCACTTCAACAACATCACTAGCAAAGCACCCAGTTGCGCCGAGCCCATCGATTGTGGCTGTCACCGTGTAGACTTGACTCAATTCCTCCATCATCTGTGGATTGGAAGCCAGGGCGTTACTCAGTCCCACTGCCGGTTGCCACTGCCACGTGACTGGATTCGAAATGTCCACACTGGCAACCAGGCTCGCTCCCAAGGTTGAGCACAACAACAAATCCGGACCTCCGTCCACCTCAAAATCGGGATAAACAGTGATGCTGATGTCGTCCAAAAAAACGTCCCCTGTAGGCGAGGTCATCACCGCGGAGTAGACCGTGGTGGCAATTGGGTTTACGGTTACAGACTGGGCATAGGGATCACTCACTTCCCCTGCTGGAGTCCATTCAAACGTCCAATCAGCGACATTGGTCGTGGGGTCAAAAGCGAGCACGTTGCAATACAAGGAAACCGGATCGAGCTGACCGGCACAAAAGAAATTCTGCGATGTCGCGATGTATGGCTGCGCCGCGATTTGCGTTAGAAAACCGCCGCCAAACAGCACCGTAAGGCCTATCAGAACGCGATGGATGTCGCATCGATTTTGGTTGCTCAATTGTTGCAATTTTCTCACGTTAACTAAACTTTTACTGTTCCAATTCTTCGTCTTCACGTTTCAAACTCCAAGTCCATTCCATTTCCCAATTCGATCGAACCTCCAACGCTTCCGGGAGGTAAAAATACGGCTCAGGCGTTTGTTGGCGCAACGGGGCTATGGCCTGCCAGATGGAATCGTTGTTGGCATCCAACTCGAATCCCACTTCATATTGACCTGGGTGCAACTTTGGCCAACCCACAATCGTGTCCGACTCGCACCGAATCCGCGACAATCCCACCTTCGCTTTGCCTTTTGGAGAACATCTTAACCATCCCGGGCCTGGAAGGTCACTGACAGCCAACGTAAAACTTCCAAAATGATCCTCGGGCCACGTTTTCCATTTCCACATCAAGGTGTCTTGAACACTTGCCCCTTCTCGGCTCGTCACACCGCCGGGAAAAATGGTCAACTCATACTGCTGACCCGGGACTTCCTCTGTTCGGATTTCCACTGAGTGGCCCCCTGTACTGGATGCCGATAGCGTCACATCATTCGGTGAAATCAGTTGATTGATGGTGTCCACGCGCAAGCTCCAAAGCGCAGGATCAACCGAACGCAAAACACGCCCAAACTCCCACGTTCGTTCACTTCTTACATCTGTTTTTGCTGACCACTGAGGCGCCATATTCAGCGCGCTTCCAATTGGAGATCGCGTCAACCGCGCTTGCAAAGAATCGGCGCCATCCGTCCATGTCCAAATCACGAGTGGGCTTTCTAAAAATTGAGGCTCTTGGGTCCACAATTTGACACTATCCCCGGTTCTGAACCAGAGGATGTCCAAGGCCTTATCATCCATAAGCACCGACCACTCCTCCTCCATCTCTTCTTCATTTTTAGGGGCTAAAACCCGCATAAATCCGGAAGAATCGACAGAGGCCGATGCAATATAAGTAGGTGACAATGGGGGCGCTGTTGGCGCGAACAACCAAGGTGCAGCCCACCTTTCTCCCGCTGCGATAGACATGTTACTGAATGCCAACGACTCGCCAGGATTCCAACGGTAGTCCCGATTGACATCCTCCACCGCGAGTGCTTTGTAAAGACCTGCGGCTAAAAAAGATCCCTGAAAAAATCCTTCTTCATCTGTGATGGCGACAGCCACTGGCCGTTCTCCGCCCCAAATACTATCCCAAGGTGTTGAATCTTTGAAAAACAAAGTGCGCAACGCACCGACTCCGCTTCCGGTGAGATGATCGACAACTTGACCCTCCAACGTCAAGGTATCCAATTCACTCCCGGTCGAAAAGGCAAAGAACAACGCTTCCGCAGGGTTGGATTCGTGCAAATCCACCAATGCGTCTCCAAAATTTAAGACGTAGGTCGTCTCGGCTTCAAACCAATCCGATTCAAAGAGAACATGTACCTCCTTCCCTTTGGTTTTGAATTGCGGGGTTCCTGCGATGGGAGGAGAAATCAACATTTGTTGCACGGCATTCCGGGAGACAACGTACTCGTCAAACCGCAGTGTCAGCGACTCAAGCTGGAGATCAGAAGACCCATTGGGCGGCGTCATCTCAAGCACTTGCGGAGCCGTTTCATCCAGTGGGCCTCCCACGGGAGATGACACTTGAGCGCATCCGATAACCAGAGTGATTCCTAGAAACCACCCCATGCGAATCCTCCAGTTTCCTTGCTTCATTCCCATTGATTCCATCGTGATTCAAGGTGATCGATGATCGATGCAAATCCTTCGACATCGACTTGAGAAAAGTCTGCTGGCTTGGTGGAGTCAATGTCCAGAACCGCCACGACTTCGCCTTCCACCACTACCGGTAGAACCAATTCCGCAATCGACAAAGCACTGCAGGCAATGTGACCTGGAAACGCCTCTACATCATCGACAACTTGCACTGATTTCGAATCCCATGCCGCCGCACAAACTCCCTTACCGCGGTGCAATCGTGTGCACGCCACAGGCCCTTGAAAAGGCGCTAAAACGAGTTCATCCCGTTGTTGATCTACCACGTAAAACCCAACCCAATGCCAGTCAAAGGCCGCATAAATCGCCGCCGAGAGATTCGCCAGATTCGCTGTGCGATTTACTTCACCTTCCAACAACGCAATCCATTGTGGTTGCATCGCGTGGTATACGGCCATGCGGTTGTTCCCGTTTGAGGATTTCGTTGAACTGGGCATCCGTGCAAAGATACCTACTGCATCATGACATCCATTCATGCCAGCGCAAGGGCCAAAGTTCCAACTACCCGATGGGGAGAATCATCCAACGCGGAGGCGCACACCCGAAACGTGGTGCCCGTTGTCAGGACGTCATCAACGAGTAACACTTTTCTTGAAGTCTCTAAAACACCCTCCCGGTAGAAGTAGGTCATGTCCAATTTTTCCCGCCGCTCTCTCCTGTTCATACCGGTTAACGATGCTCCGTGCTTTGCCCTTCCAAGTAGCTTGGGTTCGATGGGGACATTCCACACCGATGCAATCCCCTTGGCGACCCACTCCGCTTGATTGAATCCTCGGTTCAGCTGTCTACGCCAATGGAGAGGGATGGGGACTAGCACAAGTGATTCGAGGGGAAAGGGAACCTCTTCAGCCCCGCTGGCCAACCACCGACCCCAGTGCCAAGCCAACTTTCGATCTCCACGGTATTTGATGTCTCGAATTTGCCGTTCCAGAAAGTCACATTCCCTCAATCGAAACCCCACTTGACCCCACTTCGTCGCTAGCCGTTCTTGCATCAAAATCCGGCCGATCCTACCACGCAAATCAGGCCATCGCGTGGAACAAATGCTACAACAAGAAAACCGGGTGGACTGCGAGAGCATCCAAGACCCGCAACTCACACAATGCTGAGGAAAGAGAACGTCACTGAGACTTTGGAGGATCAACATGCCCGAATGTGCAGCTGCTTTCTTTTCGTTTTAAGCACGCTTCATGCTTGTCACGTCTAAATTTGTGGTCTCCATGAAATTCGGAAAACTCCCCTCCATCGATGCCTGCACCGAAGATTTTTTTCGGTTGCCTCCTCTGGAACCCCGCTTTTGCGCGCTGACGTCAGAGCCGCAATCCACTCAGGTTGAAGTTCGGACGGGAGGAACCATGTGGACCATTCGGCCTTGGCGCGGCGTGGTCTACCCCCAAAAGGCGGTCCAGCGGAGTTGGCCCGAATGGTACGGAAAACAGTTTTCGAGTCTCGAATTCAACGCAACGCATTACCGCATCTATCCCCCTGAGAAAATGGCAGAATGGGCGGCGGCCATGCCTGAGGATTTCCGCTTTTGCCCAAAATTTCCGCAAATCATCTCGCATTATCGCCGCTTCAATCGATGCGAAGGCCCTACTGATGACTTCATCGATGGTATTCTCGCTTTGGGAAATCGGCTGGGAACCACCTTCATTCAACTCCCCCCGCATTACGCCCCCAAACACGCGGCTTATTTGGTGGAATACCTCAAAAAATGGCCAGAGGAATTGACCTTATCCATTGAGTTTCGTCATCCAGAATGGTTCGAAGAAAGCCCCGAAGCATCGGCCCTATGGCAGCTCATGACCGACCGTGGGATTGGCGCAGTCATCTGCGATACCGCAGGCCGGCGAGACGCGTTGCACATGCGGATCACTTCTCCCCATGTCATCGTTCGGTTCGGCGGATATGAAGGGCATCCCCTAGACGATTTTCGAATCCGGCAATGGGCTCAGTGGGTCGACCAATGGAAAAACAGCGGCCTAAAGTCGTTTGATTTTCTAGTGCACGAACCGGATAGCGTTCTGACGCCGCAAACGTGCATTCGATTCAGTGAGCACTTGGAACAAGTGAGTGGATTGAGCTGCCGATCGCCAAAACTCATGAACCCATCACTACCGCTTTTTGACGCGCCACAATAGACGGCTCAAAGCCTGTAATTCCTGGTGATCAAACGCCGTGGCACTTTTTAAATTTCTTCCCAGAACCGCAAGGACACGGTTCGTTTGGAAGCACTTTCTTCTCTACACGGATGGGTTCTGCTTTGCGCGGCGGAGGTGCATCGGCATTGCTGCCTTTACCCATAGCATTTTGACGTGCTGCAGCCATGGCTTGTTGCTGGATGTTCTGAACGCCCTCCTTTCTAATGTCCATGCGACCGGGGGCCAATGGACGCGCAACAGGAGCTTGTTTAACCGGCTGTTGTCCAGGACCTGTAGGAATCGTGCACTTGAGTAGAAATGATGCGACCTCTGCATTCATGCGTTGAACCATTCCCTTGAACAATTCGTACGATTCAAACTTGTAAATCAACAGCGGATCCTTCTGCTCAAAACGAGCCAACTGTACGTTGGAGCGGAGGTCATCCATGTCCCTCAAATGCTCTTTCCAATACTGATCGATAATGGCCAAAACAACCGCCTTCTCCAGGCCTTCCATGACGCTAACGCCTTCCGAAATAACACTTTGATCAATGTCAGCTGCAACTTGAATCGTCTTGCGGCCATCCGTAAAAGGAACCAATATTTGTTTGAAATCGTTGGCCGGGTCGTCGTTGACACGTTGGATGACCGGATGCGCTCGAGCCGCCAGGTCTTTGAGTTTCATCCGATAAACCGTTTCAGCACTTTGGTAAGTCGCGTAAGCGATGTCTTCTGCATTTCCCGATGCAAAACCAGGCTCATCCACCGGAGGCTCTATTCCAAAATCACGGAGCAATGCCAAGCGAAATCCTTCATATTCTTTCTCAGGATGAAAGGCGATTACAGAGGACTCAACCAGTTCAAAGAACATATTCGCGATGTCCGTTCGAATGCGGTCTCCGTGTAATGCGTGGCGGCGACGCTTGTAGATCACCTCCCGCTGTGCGTTCATGACATCATCGTATTCCAACAAACGCTTCCGAACACCAAAGTTGTTTTCCTCGACCTTCTTTTGCGCCCTTTCGATCGATTTGGTGATCATCGAATGCTGGATCACATCTCCATCCTGATGTCCCATGCGGTCCATCATCTTCGAAACCCGATCCGACGAGAACAAGCGCATCAAATCGTCTTCCAGCGACACGTAGAATTGTGATGACCCCGGGTCTCCTTGACGCCCTGCTCTTCCGCGCAATTGACGGTCGACACGTCGGCTGTCATGGCGCTCCGTTCCAATGATGGCCAATCCTCCAGATTGCTTGGTCGCTTCCGTCAGTTTGATGTCCGTTCCACGCCCTGCCATGTTGGTAGCAATCGTTACGGTTCCCGGCTTTCCTGCCTCACTGACAATCTCGGCTTCACGCTGGTGCAACTTGGCATTCAGCACCTGGTGCTTGATTTGACGAATGTCCATCATGCGCGAGAGCAGCTCGCTGACTTCAACGGTCGTCGTTCCCACCAAAATAGGGCGTCCCGCATCCCGCAATACCACAACATCATCGATGATGGCATTGTACTTTTCACGCTTCGTTTTGTACACCAAATCCTCTCGGTCATCCCGTGAGATCGGACGATTGGTCGGAATGGCCATCACATCCAATTCATAGATATCCCACAGCTCTCCAGCTTCCGTTTCAGCCGTTCCTGTCATACCTGACAGCTTGTGGTACATCCTGAAATAGTTCTGCAGGGTGACGGTCGCATATGTTTGGGTCGCCGCTTCAATCTTCACACTCTCCTTGGCTTCAATCGCCTGATGGAGTCCATCCGAGAACCGGCGGCCATCCATGATCCGCCCTGTTTGCTCGTCGACAATCTTTACTTTGTTGTCCATCAGAACGTAATCCACGTCCTTTTCAAACAACGCATACGCCTTGAGCAGCTGATTCATCGTGTGCACACGAGCGCTTTTCACACCATAATCGGACATCAACTTGCTCTTCATCTCGAGCTTCGCTTCTTCGTCACCTGGGCCGTTATCAATGGTCACCAATTCCGTTGCCAAATCAGGCATCGTGAAGAATTGGTCGTCATCCATGTTGGCCGTCAGGTATTCAATACCGCGCTCGGTCAGCTCCACCTGGTTTTGCTTTTCGTCAATAACGAAGTACAACTCCTCATCTGCCTTCGGCATCTCTCGTTTGTTGTCCTGAAGATAGATTCCCTCCGTCTTCAACAACTGCTGCTTCATCCCTTCTCCACTCAAAAGCTTGATGAGCGGCTTGGATTTGGGCAGTGCGCGGTAAGCGCGAAACAACGCTAGCCCCCCTTCAGATGTTTCATCCTTTGAAGCTCCTTCCTTGCCCAACAAACGCTTCGCATCAGCCAAAAACCCCTGGGCAGCTTTCTGCTGAATCCCAACCAATTGAACCACTTTGGGTTTCAAGGCATCAAATTCCTGCTGGTCGCCTTTGGGAGTCGGGCCACTGATAATCAGAGGTGTTCGCGCCTCATCGATCAAGACAGAATCCACCTCATCGACGATACCATAATGGTGCTTGCGTTGAACCAATTGTTCAGGGCGCTGCGCCATGTTGTCTCGGAGATAATCAAATCCGAATTCGTTGTTCGTGCCGTACGTGATGTCAGCGCGATACGCTTCTCTTCGTTGCTCACTGTTTGGTTGATGCTTGTCAATGCAGTCAACGCGCATGCCATGAAACTCGAAAATTGGCGCCATCCATTCTGAGTCACGACGCGCCAAATAATCATTGACAGTGACGAGGTGTACTCCTTTTCCGGAAAGTGCATTGAGGAACATCGGGAGTGTTGCAACCAAGGTCTTTCCCTCTCCCGTTTGCATCTCCGCTACCTTCCCTCGGTGAAGTGCTGCACCACCGACCAATTGCACATCATAGTGTACCATATTCCACTCAACCTCCGACCCTGCTGCCATCCATTTGTTGCTCCAAACAGCACGGTCTCCAGTGATCTTCACACCTCCACGTCTTGCGGCAATATCTCGGTCCCATTGGGAGGCTTCCACTTCCAATTGATGATTTTCAGACAACCTGCGCGCTGTTTCCTTAATGACCGCAAAGGCCTCTGGCATGATGACTTCCAACACTTCCTCGATGGAAGCATTGATCTGCAACTCAAGAGCATCGAGTGATTCATACACGGCCTCCTTGGCTTCGAGGTCGGCCTCTCCCATTTTAGAAGCTTTGTCTCGCAAGGCATCCGCTTCCTCAGTCTGCGACGAAATGTGCGTCGCAATCCGGCTTTTCAGCACGGCCGTACGCGCCCTTAACGCATCATCAGACAGACCCAACAATTCCGATTCTACAGCGTGAACTGCATCGACAACCGGACGGATGTCTTTCATATCTCCTTCGGCCTTATCGCCGATTAATTTCTTCAAAAGCTGTTTCAGCATGACGCAAAAGTACGGACTCAATCTAGTCTGACAGCGCACAATTTGTGATCGACTGCGCTGAAGTCCAATAGGAGTCGCATAATCTTCTTTTTATCCGACTTGCTGCATACAAAATCATGCCAGAAAAACCACTCCATTGACGCAATCAGTTTTCCCCAACGCATCAAAAAACACCCCTAAACAACTGTGTCTGTTTCAGTTGAATCCACATCCCGAACACCTCTGTTAACAACTCACCTCCATTGTGAATTCTTTTGTTTTGGCGTTAACCACTTCCTTAGATTTCTTTGGGGAACTGTTGGACGACTCCGCTTCTCGAAGCTCACATTGTCCCCTTACTAAATCGAATGTGCTGCTTCTAATACGAGGCAATTATGGTCTTCCTTGGCCTCCAGGGAACTGGCTTTTGACCCTCTAAAAACGGCACACAACGACCCAGGGGATCACGTGATAACCTTGTAAAAGGCGACTGAGAAGCTCTTCCAGCATATTTGTTCAATCGCGTCTTTTGACGCATTCTATCTAAACGCTAACATGAGCGAATCGTCTACTAAAGCTGCAGAGCAAACTACCATTGCTGAGGTATTGCCTCAAAACACCGTTGTCACGGAACCTATTCTTGAGGACAATCCCAATCGATTTGTGTTGTTTCCAATACAACACGATGACATTTGGAGTTTTTATAAAAAGTCGGAAGCCAGCTTTTGGACTGCTGAAGAAATTGACCTTGCAGCCGACCTTGTTGATTGGAATGACAAGCTCAATGATGACGAGCGCTATTTTGTCAAACACATCCTTGCCTTTTTTGCGGCATCCGACGGCATCGTGAATGAAAATCTCGCCGAGAATTTCCTTTCGGAAGTACAATACACAGAAGCCAAGTTTTTCTACGGCTTTCAGATCATGATGGAAAACATCCATTCTGAAACGTACTCTCTTCTCATTGATACCTACATCAAAGACGACGATGAAAAAGGCCAGCTTTTCAACGCCATTGACACAATGGATTGCGTCAAGAAAAAAGCAGAATGGGCCCTCGACTGGATTGACAACGGTTCGTTCGCAGAACGCATTGTCGCTTTCGCTGCTGTTGAAGGGATTTTCTTTAGCGGAAGTTTCTGCTCGATCTTTTGGTTGAAGAAACGAGGCCTGATGCCGGGCCTGAGCTTTTCCAATGAGCTCATCTCCCGAGACGAAGGCATGCATTGCGATTTCGCATGTCTGCTGTATAACGAACACATCGTCAATAAGCTTCCGGTCAAAACTCTGCGCAAAATCATCATTGATGCGGTAGACATCGAAAAAGAGTTCATCTGTGAATCACTTCCCGTACGTCTCATTGGCATGAATTCAGATTTGATGTCTCAATACATCGAGTTCGTTGCGGACCGCTTGTTGGTTGAATTGGGGACTGAAAAGGAGTACAATGTGACCAACCCATTCGACTTCATGGACATGATATCACTCCAAGGCAAAACCAACTTTTTTGAAAAACGTGTTGGTGAATACCAAAAAGCCGGAGTCCTCAACACGTCAGACGAAGGCTCTAAGTCTTTCAGTTTAGACGCCGACTTCTGATCCCGCACTCTTTTCTTTTTATCCACCCACCCCCATCACACGATTATTCTTGCCCATGTATGTTATAAAAAGAGACGGCCGAAAAGAGCTTGTACAGTTCGATAAGATTACTGCCCGCATTAAAAAACTGTGCTACGAGTTGCACACCGCTGTTGACCCTGTTCGCATTGCTATGCGCGTCATTGAGGGCGTTTACGACGGTGTCACGACCACCGAATTGGACAATCTTGCTGCTGAAGTTGCTGCCACGAATGCTGTGACTCACCCCGATTACGCTAGTCTCGCCAGTCGCATTGCGGTATCCAACTTGCACAAGGCCACCAAAAAGTCTTTTACTGAGACCATGGAGGATCTGCACACCTATTTAGATCCAGTCACTGGAGCGGTGGCTTCACTAGTCGCTAAAGATGTCATTGAAATCATCCGTGATAACGCTGAATATCTTGACTCTCAGATTATCTACGATCGTGATTTCAATTACGATTACTTCGGATTCAAGACGCTTGAGCGCAGCTACCTCTTGAAAATCAACGGTGAAATCGTTGAACGACCACAACATATGCTCATGCGGGTCTCAATTGGTATTCACAAAGAAGACCTCGAGGCCGCCGTTGCCACATACAACCTGATGAGTGAAGGGTGGTTTACCCACGCTACTCCGACGTTGTTCAACGCCGGTACTCCGAAGCCACAAATGTCCAGCTGCTTTCTTTTGACCATGAAAGAAGATAGCATCAGCGGTATTTATGACACCCTGCAGCAGTGTGCTAAGATTTCTCAAAATGCCGGGGGTATCGGTTTGGCCATCCACAATGTTCGTGCTACTGGCTCGTACATCAAAGGCACCAACGGCACGTCCAATGGTATCGTGCCTATGTTGCGTGTCTTCAATGACACCGCCCGCTATGTCGATCAGGGAGGAGGAAAGCGCAAGGGATCTTTCGCGATTTACATGGAACCTTGGCATGCCGATGTTTTCGATTTCTTGGACTTGAAAAAGAACCACGGAAAGGAAGAACAACGCGCACGCGACCTGTTCTATGCCATGTGGATTCCAGATTTGTTCATGAAGCGCGTCGAAGAAAATGGAGATTGGACCTTGATGTGTCCAAATGAATGTCCAGGCCTGGCCGATACCCACAGCGCCGAATTTGAAGCGCTTTACACGTCATATGAAGCCTCTGGAAAAGGACGAAAGACCATCAAAGCGCAAGATCTCTGGTTCAAGATTTTGGAATCTCAAATTGAAACGGGGACTCCATACATGCTCTACAAGGACGCTGCAAATAGCAAGTCCAACCAGCAAAATCTCGGTACGATCAAGTCGTCCAATCTATGCACTGAAATTATCGAGTACACGGCCCCTGATGAAGTAGCTGTTTGCAATCTCGCTTCTGTAGCACTTCCGAAGTATGTCAAGAACGGTACTTTTGATCATGACAAGCTCTTTGAAGTCACCTACCAGGTCACGAAGAACTTGAATCGAATCATCGATCGGAATTACTACCCAATTCAAGAAGCGCGCAACTCCAATATGCGGCACCGTCCAATCGGAATCGGTGTCCAGGGTTTGGCTGATGCCTTCATCTTGATGCGTTTTCCATTCGATTCAGACGAAGCCCGCACTTTGAACCGGGAGATCTTTGAGACGATCTATTACGCCGCTTGCACAGCCTCTAAAGATTTAGCTAAAGAAGAAGGCGCTTACGAAACCTTCCAAGGTTCACCTGCTTCCGAAGGACGACTTCAGTTCGATATGTGGGATGTTAAACCAACGGATCGTTGGGAGTGGGATGTCCTCAAGGAGGAAATCAAAGAGCATGGCTTACGCAATTCACTCCTCCTTGCTCCAATGCCAACGGCCTCAACGGCACAGATTCTTGGAAACAACGAGTGTTTCGAGCCTTACACATCCAACATTTACACGCGACGTGTACTCTCGGGTGAGTTCATCATCGTCAACAAGCACCTGTTGCGCGATTTGACCAAGTTGGGAATGTGGGATGACGACATGAAGAACCGGATCATTTCAGCCAACGGTTCGATTCAAAACATCAAGGAGATTCCTGAGAACCTCAAAGCGCTGTATCGTACAGCCTGGGAAATCTCACAGCGCGCTATTGTTGACATGTCCGCAGACCGAGGAGCCTTCATTTGCCAATCGCAATCGCTCAACGTCTTCATGGAAAATGTCAATACAGCGAAGTTGACCTCCATGCACTTCTATTCTTGGAAAAAAGGATTGAAAACAGGCATGTATTACCTGCGCACGAAAGCCGCTACTGACGCAATCAAGTTTACCGTAGACAAGAAGTACAAAGATGCGCCTGTGGTTGCACCTGAAGCCCCTCAAAAGTCTGTCCTTGAAATGACTGACGAAGAACAAGCTGCAATGGCCTGTTCTATCGAGAATGGTGAAGATTGTGAGATGTGCGGTAGTTGAACTCAAACAACTGCAATTAAAAAGGCCCCTCGTGGGCCTTTTTTGTGTCCTCAAATTCGAATATTGACCGAAAAGTGACACATTTCTCTGTCATTTCAACGCACCTTTGCGGCATGAAGCCTTCTTCACTTCAAGTGCTCTCAATCGACTTCCGATCAGCTCCTCTGGAATTGATTGGTACATTGCATCTAGACCCCGCTGTCAAGCAAGCGCAACTCATCGATTGGAAAGCAGCGCTCGAATTGGAAGGGTTGGTCTACCTCTCAACGTGCAATCGGGTAGAATTTATTTTTTCTGATGCCACGTACTTTTGCACGGGCAGGATGCACCGATTGCTCCAGGCTTTTCATTTGAATGCTCAACAATTGGGTCAACTGATCTCCTCTGTGAAAAGTTACCGTGGAGAAGAGGCCATGACCCATTTGCTACGCGTCGCCTGTGGATTAGAATCCATGGTATTGGGTGAACGCGAAATCATCACGCAACTGCGAGAGGCTTTTGATTGCAGTACGGAGATTCGGATTGCAGGAGACCACTTAAGGATTACCGGACGCCTACTCATCGAAACGGCCAAACGTATTTTTACGGATACGGCCATTGGGTCCAAACCCGTTTCCGTGAATTCATTGGGTTGGTTGAGTATGGCCGAATGGGGGCTTGAAAAAGAAGCTCCGATTTTGATGATTGGTGCCGGTCAAACCAACCGCAATGTCGCCCGATTCATGAAGGAGTCTGGGTTTCACAATGTGACTATTCTGAATCGTTCCGAATCGCCTGCGCACCAGCTCGCATCCGAATTCCAATGGAAATGGGATACGCTCGAAACTTTGCCACACCATTTGAAACGCGGTCCTCGGGCGATTGTCATTTGTACGAGCAGTACAACTCCTATTCTCAGTGGCGAAGAGGCGCGTATCATTCCGTCCGGGTCACTCCATGTCCTCGACCTTGGGTTGCCGTCAGACACCGACGCTGCATTCCGGATGCGCCCTGACACACACGTCGTGGACTTGTCCGTTTTGAACACTCAAATCGACGCGAATCTCGCCGTACGAAAATCTGCTATCGCGAGCTGCGAAGAACACATTCAAGAAGCGCTCACCGCGTATCAAAGCCGCTTGCAACAGCGCCAAGTTGAAATAGCGATGCGGGAGTTACCAGCGTCAATTTCAGCCATTCGCGAAACCGCATTGGGAGAGATTTTCGCGCAAGACTTGTCCCGATTGGATGATGAAACACGGGAATTGATTGGACGCATCGTTGGATACATGGAGAAGAAGTACGTGGGTGTGCCTATGAAATTGGCTCGCAAAGCGGTTCTCGATCAACTCCGCCAATCGTAAGCTGACCCTCCAGCTCCTGTCATGGACAATCCGTTGCACGATCCACAGGCTTCTCAACCGATCCATTTTCGCATCGGAACGCGAGGAAGCCACTTGGCTATGTGGCAAGCCCATTTCACGAAAAGACAGATTGAACAACACGGCGGAACCGTGGAGCTCATTGTCATCTCTACCCAAGGCGACCGCATTCAAAATGTTGCCTTTGACAAGATGGAGGGCAAAGGATTCTTCACAAAAGAAATTGAATCAGCTCTACTTGAAGACCGCATCGATATTGCCGTGCACAGTCACAAAGATCTCGAGACGACCTCCCCCGAAGGACTGTGCATCGCTGCCGTCCCGGCCCGAGGGCCTGTCGAGGATGTCCTCATCATGCACCCATCCAAACGCGATGATCGCACGCCGTTGTGCATCTCGCGCAAAGCCATTGTAGGAACAAGTTCTCATCGCAGGCGCGCTCAACTGCAAACGCTCCAGTCGGATTTAGACATTGTTCCGTTGAGAGGCAATGTTCCTACTCGAGTTGAGAAACTTCGAACAGGAGCCTACGACGCTATTGTCTTGGCACGCGCCGGAATTGAGCGCTTAGAACTTGATTTATCCGACCTGTACGTTCATGTGCTTCCGGCCAACCAGTTTGTTCCAGCTCCTGCTCAAGGGGCGCTCGGGATTCAAATGCGTGACAGCGATTCTCGTTTGGCCTGGATCAGCTCCGTCCTAAACGATGAGGCAACACGCGATAACATAGAGCGCGAACGCGGCGTTTTGCGGGAACTTGAAGGTGGATGCATGCTTCCCTTTGGAGCACATGTCATGCAAGAACGTCTGCGTTGCTTTCTCGAAACGCCCGATGGCCCGCGGCTGTCTGAAGTTCACCTTGACCGTCATGCTTCCATTGGAGAGGGCACAGTCCATGCGCTGTCTCGCTTAACGAATCCGCTTCAAGGCACCGTGTTTCTTTCGAAATCCTCAGGCACTTGGCCCATTTTTGAATCCTTGGCACATGCAGCCGGTTTAAAGACGGTCGGGCAATCCTTGATCCACATGGAGGCCACGGAAGCCCCGTGGCCCGTTGCTGCGGTCACTACCGATTGGCTGTGGCTGCACTCCCCTTCTGCCGTTGAAGCAATGAAGTCATTGATTCCAACTTTTCCGGGTGACATTGCCTGTGCCGGCAAGGGAACCGCTGCCGCATTGGCACGTATCAGCGACCAGCCTGCAGCTTGGGTTGGTACAGGGACACCCGAAAAAACCCATGTCGATTTCGCTGCCATTCTAAACGTGAACGACAGCCGAGTATTTGTCCCTCACAGCGATCGGTCAATGAATCGATGGGCCGGTTTAACCCAGCCAGAGCGAATCATTGCCTGGTGCGCTTACGAAACCACGTTACACCCATCGATCTTGACACAACACGACGTTGCTGTCATCACCAGTCCATCGCAATGGGAAGCCTATGCCGCTGGTAACCATTGCGCTTCTCGCATTGTCACCCTGGGGACTTCGACCGCTGCTGCCGTAAAAGCGAATGGGAACTGTAGTCGCATTGAAGTGGCTTCAGAGCCTTCCGAATGGGAGGTATGGCTCGCTGTGGAGCGCGCCTTTGATTCCTAGTCCCTCTCACCGCTGAATCGCATCAGCGACCACCCGTTGCTCACGAGGAGCCCCATGGCCAATGCCAGGTGCAGCGGCTGTGTCCACGCCGGCATGGAAGCAAATACGAAAAGAATGCCAGTCCCCATCTGAAGGAGAACAAAGGCCATCGACCAGCGCACTACCGGGGCCAACTTTCGATTCGGCCACGCCCAAAATAATTGCACCGCTAGAATCAGCCACGAACCGGTTCTATGCCACTTCCACCAAGCCGGAAGTCCGTCAAGCCAATCTGACCGGAGCACCCCTGCGTGAGACAGCAAATCCACTTGTTCACGCACCTGCGTACCTCCAATCAATTGCATGCCTGTCAACACGACCGCCAGAATCAACCAATTGCGCCGCTTCAACCTTCCTCCAGTCCACGGATTTGCAAGGGATACCCAAGCTGCCGTCAGCACCAAAAGGATGGCTACAGCACCCAGCATGTGCAGTGTGATTGAAAAAGGAATCAAATTTCCATCGACCACTTTCTTTCCCATCCACGCCACCAATCCCAAAAGAAACAGATTGGCCAAAGACCACAAGAAGGGACGCCAGTTTTTACGCCTCCAACCCCAAAGAAAAGTACCCAATGCCAACAGCAACGCCGGAATTCCAGTCAACGCACCGATCAACCGGTTGATGAATTCCACCCAAGTGTGCATCGGGTTGAAAATGGCATAGTCATGCCGGGTGTATGGCTCCCAAACACCACGTGATTGTTCCTTTTGAAAGTCTTCAGCAAGCACCGTTTCTTGTGCAACCCACAAGGTGTCATTCGCTAGTAACATCCGACCCGGTGCGTATTCCGTCCCCTGAGTCCAGGTCACTTCATCCACGGATGTCGGAGGAATCGCCAACCCAAAACATTTTGGCCAATCCGGACATCCCATACCTGAACCTGTCATGCGCACAATGCTCCCTGCGAGAACGACCATTGACGCCAAAACAAGCGTAGCGATAGCGAGCCGTCCCAGTAGTCGAGGCGTCAGATCAAGGAATGTTTGCTGCTTTGGCAAAATGTGTAAGTTGAACGGATTCTACACCATAAAGTTTACCTTCTGCAATTCCCGTCACTGCAGCCACGAGCTCATCCAATTGCACTTGGGCAGGGTCAAACTCAACTTCCGCATAGTTTAAGTCCCGATCCAGTTCAAAATCAATTACCGCATTGGCAACTCCCTGCACCTCGAGCAGTTCTTTTTTGATTTTTCCACCGCACGCATGAGCGCACATCATCCCTGTCACATCAATGCGAGCAGTCGTTCTCACTGCTGTTCCCGCCTGGTGGAGTTCGGTCAGTTCATAATCACACGCCTCGCTGCAGCCCAATAAAATCATGCAGATCAAGCCGATACGCGCAATATTGGTTTGAATCAAGTGTGTCGAAATGAACATTTGACAAAGATAAGGTGTCGTCAACCGCAGAGAAGACAACATATTCTAATTTCGAGCTCCCACATGCCCATGAATCATCCTCCTATGAATTCGCCTTTGAGCGTTGCTCCAAATCGATGGGCCGCTCCGCTGATCCTCCTACTTCTTGGATTTGTCTGGGGCAGCAGCTTCATTCTCATGAAAATGGGCCTCTTCGCTCAAGACGGTTCTGCCCTATTTCCACCTACTCAATTGGCGGCCTTGCGCATGGCCATTGCGGGATTTACCCTTTTACCCATTGGTTTGCGGCACTTTCGAAAACTCACTCCCGAGCAATGGAAGTGGGTAGCGACGGTCGGAATCGTAGGGAGTTTCATCCCAGCACTTTTGTTTGCCATCGCTCAAACCCAACTTCCAAGCGCCGTCGCTGGCATGCTCAATGCCCTGACGCCACTTTGGACCTTGCTCATTGCCATCGCCGTCTTTGGCGTGCATTTTCATCGAGGACAATTGTTGGGATTGGGGTTTGGGCTGCTTGGCACCATCGGCTTGATTTGGAACCCTGACGCATCCTTTGAAGCCGCTTGGGGACCCGGAGCGCTTCTCGTGCTTGCAACCATTTGTTACGGAACGAGTGTCAATATCACCCGGGAGAAGTTGCAGGCTCTCAAGGGCCCCGTCATCGCCTCGTGTTCCCTCGGATTGGTATCGGTGCCCGCTGCCCTTTGGTTTCTAACGGGAGACATCCCTTCGCTGATTGCAACACATCCTGATGGTATGCGCGGTTTACTCGCAATCGTTGCGTTGGCCGCTGTCGGAACCGCCGGCGCTTTGGTTCTTTTCAACCAAGTCATTGCCTGGACCAACTCTGTCTTCGCCGCTTCCGTCACGTACATTATCCCAGTTTTTGCTACATTTTGGGGATGGATGGACGGTGAGTCTTTGCGCGCTAGCCACCTCATTGGTGGGTCACTCATCCTCATTGGAGTCTGGAACACACACCGCGCTGGCCGAGCAGCGAAGCGAGATTTCAGTGGGCTAGCAGAGACTGACTCCAAGGCCTGATTGCTCGCTGGTTTGATGCAAAAACTCAAGACTTGCACATTCCATGTCATAGGTGTTGAAAAGTTCCATTCTTTCCGCTACCTTTGCACCCCATCTTTTGGGAATAATATTCTTTCATCATGTATGCAATCGTAGAGATCGCAGGGCACCAGTTCAAGGTACAGAAAGACCAACAGGTTTACGTAAACCGTTTGGACGTTGAAGAAGGCAAAAAGGTCACATTTGACCGCGTCCTTCTTGTTGACGACAACGGCAAAGTAACAGTTGGCGCCCCAGCGATAAGCGGCGCGAAAGTGTCAGCTCAGGTTGAACGCCACCTTAAAGGCGACAAAGTCCTCATCTTCAAAAAGAAGCGGAGGAAAGGATATCAAAAATTGAATGGTTTCCGTGCTTCTTTGACGGAGATTAAGATTACGAACATCAAGGTCGCGAAGACTGCTTCGAAAGACGCTTGAATAGAACCCTGAACCATGGCTCACAAGAAAGGTGTAGGTAGCTCGAAAAACGGACGGGAGTCCGAGTCGAAACGACTGGGCGTAAAAATATACGGTGGACAAGGATGCATCGCTGGCAACATTATTGTGCGGCAGCGGGGCACCAAGCATCACCCAGGAACCAATGTTGGAATTGGCAAGGATCACACCTTGTTTGCTCTAACAGACGGTGTCGTTGAATTCCGCAAAAAGGCCAACAATCGGTCATTTGTATCGGTGGTGCCCATGGGCGACGCCTGAGGAATCTCAGCGGGCTCGAATTCTGAGCCCTGTACGGTTGAAATATTAACTCCCGACTCTGCAAAGGGTTCGGGAGTTCTGTATTTTTACCCCACCAACTTGGGGTGTCGATGCGTCACTCCATTTGTTCCTATTTCGAAGCAATGTTCCCTCTATGCTGACTCTACAATCCCTTCGCGAAGACAAAGACCGTGTAATCCAAGCGCTGAAAAAACGGCATGTTGACGCCTCGGCGGACATCGATCGTATTCTCGCTTGGGATGCAGAGCGACGTCAAACACAGGCTTCTCTAGATGATTTACTCGCCAAGAGCAACGCGCTGAGTCGAGAAATTGGCGGGCTCATGCGCGAGGGGAAAAAAGAGGCTGCAGAAGCGGTCAAAGGAAAGACTGCAGCATTAAAAGAACAGTCGAGCGATCTCAAAAATCGGATGCACGAATTGGAAGCGTCCATTCATGATTTGCTTTGTACCATACCCAACGCCCCCCACTCGGATGTCGTTGCTGGAAAAAGCGCCGAAGACAATGTGGAGACAGCTCGCGTGGGAGACATTCCGAAGTTGCACGACGGAGCTGTTCCCCACTGGGAGTTGGCAGACCGTTACAAACTGATTGATTTCGAACTCGGTTCCAAAGTCACCGGTGCGGGATTTCCTTTCTATCGAGGCAAAGGGGCCAAACTACAAAGGGGCCTCATCCAAATGTTCCTGGACTACGCTGACCAAGCGGGCTACGAAGAGTTCATTCCGCCTTTCATGATCAATGCGGAGAGTGGGTTTGGCACGGGGCAATTGCCTGACAAAGAAGGCCAGATGTACCACGCCGTCGCCGACGATTTGTTTCTCATCCCCACGGGAGAGGTGCCCTTGACCAATATCTATCGCGATGTCCTGGTAAAAGAGCAAGAACTGCCCATCAAACTCTGTGGTTATTCGCCGTGTTTTCGTCGTGAAGCGGGCAGTTATGGAAAGGATGTTCGCGGGTTGAACCGTTTGCACCAATTCGACAAAGTGGAAATCGTTCAAATCGATCATCCTGAGCGCTCGTATGCCACGCTCGACACAATGGTTGACCACATCAAAGGGTTGCTCGAAGCATTGGAATTGCCGTATCGAATTTTACGCTTGTGCGGCGGAGATATGGGCTTTACTTCAGCCATCACATATGATTTCGAGGTGTATTCTGCGGCTCAAGAACTTTGGTTGGAGGTCTCTTCCGTTTCCAATTTCGAAACGTATCAAGCGAATCGACTGAAATGTCGCTTCAAGGGAAGTGACGGCAAAACGCAACTCGTGCACACCTTAAATGGCTCTGCGCTGGCTTTACCACGCATTGTTGCCGCCATGCTTGAGAATCATCAAGACGAAAATGGCATTCGCATTCCAAAAGCGCTACAGGGATATTGTGGATTTGAACGAATTGACTGACGGTCGTTGCTATCTTCATCCCATGAATGAAGCCCTGACCACTCGGCACTCCGTTTTTAACGTGTTCGGTCCCATCGCTTGTTTCTTAGGTCTGGCTCTCTTCGGTTGCCAGTCACCCCATCCGCATCAAGCCGCGCTTGATCAACTCCATGAGCTCCACAAATCGGTTTCGGTGGCCTACGAGCAACTGCGGGCCTTGCCCGCGGACTCCGTTCTCGCCTCGGCACGCTGGGCAAGTGTGAACCTTCATGAGTTGGAGCTGCTCATGTCCGATGGCCACATTGAGATCACCAAAGCTGAAGGAGCCATCGTCTCTGAAGTGTCTCGGGCTAGACGACTCCTCAAGGATCACGAGAGTCGGCGCAATCGCCTCACTCAAAATACCGAACGCACCCAATTGCAACTCAACTTGCTGGCTGAAGCCATCGCTCAGAATGCGACAGTAGACGGTTCGGGCACCCCCATAGACTCCAGCTACATTGAGCAGCAAGTCGCAATTGAAACACGCATCGCTCGCGAATTGATCGAAGCGTTAGAGGAGACAATCGATTTGGCGCAACGCGGTGTTGTAGTGGCTCAAGGAGCCCGCGCCGACAATGATAGCCTGCAGGTCATTTTACGTGCACGCCTTGCTCGTTATATCCTTGAAGGAGTAAACACGTCCATTCCTGAAGATTCATGAACAAGACCTGGATGCTTGCTATGGTATTGGCCCTCCCGTTGGGAACTGCGGCTCAATCGGATTTTGAACTGGCGGAGTTCTACTACAACGAAGGCTCTTACGAACAGGCCAAGCTCTACCTCGAGCAACTTTGGAAAAAGAACAAGACCAAAAAGGTCTACGACATGTACTACGCGTCGTTGTTGGCAATCAATGATTTCGAACGCGCCGAAAAACTCGTCAAGAGTCGCATGCGCAACAAAAACACGCGCGCAACTGCGTACGTGGAATTGGGCCAGCTTTACCTGCACTTTGATCGCGAATCCGAAGCTCGCCTTGCTTTTGATGAGGCATTGAGCCGCTTGGAGCCCGGGAAAAACAAAGCCCTTGCGCTCGCCAATGCCTTCTTGGGATTGAATGAGCTTGATTTGGCCCTTGAGGTGTATGTCAAGGCGCAAGCGATGGGGACCCGTGACCTGGAATACCAACTGGTCGATTTGCAAGGGCGTAGAGGAGACTATCCGGGAATGATTGATGCAGCGGTTGCCTTGCTTCATTTGAAGCCGACTTACCTCCGCAACATCCAAAACAGCTTCAGCCGGAATTTGAGGATTCAGGACAATCCCGAATTGGGAGAGTTGCTTCGAACGAAACTCCTTGGTGCAGCGCGTGCATTTCCGGAGGATACCATTTTTGCCGAATTGCTCGTGTGGTATTTCAACCAGAGCAAGGATTTTGCCAATGCATTCATTCATGCCAAGTCCTTGGATTTGCGCTACAAAGAATCTGGAGAGCGGCTAGTAGAACTCGCTCAAACGGCGAGCAAAAACGGTGATGCATCAACCGCAGCAGCATGCTATCAGTTCGTCGCCTCCAAGGGTTCGGACAATCCGTATTTCTTTACGGCGCGTTGCCAATCACTGCGCGTGCTCATGGATCCCTTGCTCAATGCTACGCCCCCTCCGATGGAGGCCATTGCGGAATTGGCAGAACGCTATCGATCCACGTTGCGCGAACTCGGAATCCGAACGGAAACCGCAACACTGGCCAAAGAATTGGCCCATGTAGAAGCGTTCTACTTGCAAGAACCTGAGGCCGCTGTAGAACGTTTAGAATCCGTCTTGGCGATTCCCGGCTTGTACAACCGAACCGCTGCAATGTGCAAGTTAGAGTTGGGTGATGTCTTGGTATTTACCGACGCCATCTGGGACGCGTCCTTGCTTTTCTCTCAAGTAGAGCTCGACTTCAAGGACGACCCGTTGGGGCATGAAGCCAAATTCCGGAATGCCCGGATTAGTTATTTCGCCGGCGACTTTGATTGGGCGCAGTCCCAATTGGACGCCCTGAAAGCATCCACATCAAAACTCATCTCCAACGATGCCATTGATTTGTCCCTGTTGATCACGGACAACTACGCCATGGACACCATCGTCGAACCCATGTGGCTTTATGCACAAGCTGATCTTCTGGCTTCTCAACATCGCTATGACGACGCGCGGGTTAAGCTGGACTCTCTCATAACCACATGGCCAGGCCATGCTTTGGAAGACGAGGTGTTGATGCAGCTTGCTGAAATGGCGTTGGCCGAAAACCAAGTGGATACCGCGGTGGTGCTCTTGCAAGAAATTGTAGACCTACATTTCGACGATATCCTCGCAGACGACGCTTTGTTCCGACTTGCCTTGTTGCGTGAAGAATGGTTCAAAGAGCCTGAAGTCGCCTTGCCCCTCTACGAACAACTCTTGTTTGAGTTTCCAGGGAGTTTGCACGCCGTTGAAGCCCGTCGCCGCTTCCGGTTGTTGCGTGGTGAGGACGACCAGGGATAACCCTTTGTATCGGCCTTAGAACACGTTGCAAGGATGGATCCTTGTCCTAGACGAGTGCTGTCCTGTCTTGGCGAAAGCCATGAATCCCCCAGACTCCCATTTTTGGACATAAAAAAAGGGCTCCCCAATATGGGGAGCCCTCCTTTAAAAGTCGCTCTGGGTGTTAGTTACACAACTCACCGTAGTAAGCGAGGAGAATCAACAAGTCGGCTGTTCCAATGATACCGTCTTCATTGAGATCTTCAGCTCCACCGTTCGGGGAGTTTGCGATCTCAACTGGATCTTGAACCCCATAGAGGCTCAAAATCGCGAGGAGGTCATTGGTTCCAACTGCGTTGTCACCGGTGACATCACCAGGGCATTCGCGGAATGCCATTTGGTGAAATCCTTGAGTCAAGAAGATGTTTCCATCATCAAGGGTCGTAGTGAATACCTGGCCGATGCTTCCATCGATTTCTCCAAGTACGTCTCCAATTGCGTCAACTTCTCCCGTATGATAACCTGAGGTAATCGCTTGGCGCTCCATAGAGACTTGCGCCGTTGCATCCTGAGAGATCATTGAGAGACCCCCGAGCAGGAACAAGATGTAAAAGAGCTTTTTCATAGCGTTCTTTTTTTGGGGGTTAGTTGATTAGTTGAATGAAGCTGAAACAGGGACCGCAACTGTTGTGTTGTCCAACTCAACGTCTAGATTCAAGCCTGTATTCTTACCATCGATAATCAAGTCGAAGGACATAGAACCTGACTCGATTCCAGGAGCAGCGTAGCCCAACGTGGCCGTAGTCCACGCATTGATCTCAGCCCATGATAAGGTGAATGTAGCCTGTGGTCCAGTTGTACCACCAGCTACTGCCCAATCATGACCAGCTAAATCAATGTAAGATCCACGGAAATAAAGCTTTCCTGGAGTCGCATGATCCAAATCAGAACCGTATACCGTAAATGTATACTCTTCAGCACCCTCTGTAGAAGTAGTACCGTACATGAGAACACTACCGTTCAAATAGTACGTCAAACCAGTAGAGTAAGCTGAAAGAGTTGCATCAACAGAGAACGCTTCAGCAGCACCAGTTACCGCATCAATATTGGCTTGCAATGTTGCATCAGCAGCATCAACATATGCCTTATGAGTCAAGTGGTTGTTCGCCGTTGGATTCGCGGTTGTAGTCGTGAATACCGACGCCGTCATTGATCCCGTTAGGTTGAAGCTATTCGTCAAGCTCAAGTCTTGGATCGTCGTCGTACCGTCTGCGTTCACCGTCAAAGCTGAACCAGCGTTTGAGTCATAGACTTCAAACACGGTTCCTGTACCTCGTAGCTCGTTGACTACTGCAGCGCCCTCAACATTCACCGCAGTGAAGTCACCAGCAGCTGCGGTCGTTTGCCCGATTGGCGTGCTGTTGATTGTTCCACCTGAGATCGTCAAGTCGTCAGCAACCATGGTGTTAGTCACTTCACTGGCGTCTACAACTTGGTTGGAGAAGTCTGTGTAGTAAGAACCCTCTTGGCCGTCCAACTGGTCAGCATTCAAGTTCGCAACCATTGTAGTAGATGCTACGGTGAATGGCGCAGTTCCAGTCGTAACCGTTGAAGCAATAGCAGAAGAGAATGTCTTGGTACCGGCGATGGTTTCATCTCCAGTATTCATGACTGCTCCCGCAGCTGCAACGTTTGTCGCGTCGGTTACGTCAGCCAAAGCTTCAATGCCATCCAACTTCGTCTCGTCTGCATCTTCGAACGCGTTTGTATTCGCGTTGTTCTCATATGCAGTCTTGATCTCAGCGTCCGTCTGGTCTGCTGTCGCAGCAGTTTCGATACCGTCCAACTTGGTTTTGTCTCCGTCAACAAAAGCTCCCTCTGAAGGCTTCACCTGAAGAGTAGAGATTGTCACGGCCTTAACTCCAGCTAGATCAGTTAACTCTGAATCCATTAAAGCTCCAGCAGCTGTAACGTTTGTCGCGTCGGTTACGTCAGCAGATGCCTCGACACCGTCCAACTTCGTCTCGTCTGCATCTTCGAACGCGTTTGTATTCGCGTTGTTCTCATATGCAGTCTTAATCTCAGCGTCTGTCATGTCTGCAGTCGCACCAGCTTCAAGACCGTCCAACTTCGTTTTGTCTCCGTCAGCAAAAGCTCCCTCTGAAGGCTTCACCTGAAGAGTAGAGATTGTCACGGCCTTAACTCCAGCTAGGTCAGCTAACTCTGAATCCATCAAAGCTCCAGCAGCTTCAACATTCGTTGCGTCCGTTACGTCAGCCGAAGCCTCGATAGCGTCCAACTTCGTTTTGTCTCCGTCAGCAAAAGCTCCCTCTGAAGGCTTCACCTGAAGAGTAGAGATTGTCACGGCCTTAACTCCAGCTAGGTCAGCTAACTCTGAATCCATCAAAGCTCCAGCAGCTTCAACATTCGTTGCGTCCGTTACGTCAGCCGAAGCCTCGATAGCGTCCAACTTTGTCTCGTCTGCATCTTCGAACGCGTTTGTATTCGCATTGTTCTCATATGCAGTCTTGATCTCAGCGTCAGTCTGGTCTGCTGTCGCAGCAGTTTCGATACCGTCCAACTTCGTCTCGTCTGCATCTTCGAACGCGTTTGTATTCGCGTTGTTCTCATATGCAGTCTTGATCTCAGCGTCAGTCTGGTCTGCTGTCGCAGCAGTTTCGATACCGTCCAACTTCGTCTCGTCTGCATCTTCGAACGCGTTTGTATTCGCGTTGTTCTCATATGCAGTCTTGATCTCAGCGTCAGTCTGGTCTGCTGTCGCAGCAGTTTCGATACCGTCCAACTTCGTCTCGTCTGCATCTTCGAACGCGTTTGTATTCGCGTTGTTCTCATATGCAGTCTTGATCTCAGCGTCAGTCTGGTCTGCTGTCGCAGCAGTTTCGATACCATTCAACTTCGTGCGCTCAGTACCCGTAATGATAGATCCAGAACCTGCAGAAGTTACATCATTCAAAGCTGTTACGCTTGAAGTCGTGTAAACTCCGTTGGTTACTGTTCCAGCATTGCCAGTGACGTCACCGGTTACATCACCCGTGAAGGTGGCGTCAGTTCCGTCAGTTCCTCCGTCCAATACAGTTACTTGACCATCAGCTGAAAGAACATCACCTGTAAGGTCTCCTGAAATAGCTGCATTCACGCTAGCGAAAGTGACATTTGCAGTCGTCGCAACGTCCTGGCCGATAGCAACCTCACCTGCAGTGATGGTTACGCCTGTTCCACCTGTAAAGTGGGCACGCGTCTCAGCAGCACTAACACCTGTGTAAGTAATCACACCTGTTGCGTTGTCATATGACAAAGATCCGTCTCCACCAGCGTCAGTGACGCTCACCGCTGCACGTGAACGTGCGTCAGTGTAGTAAAGGTTCGTAGCGCCTTCAGACAAATCATCCGTGTCATGGTTAGAGATATCAGATACTTGACCTGTTACGTTACCCGTCAAGTTTCCAGTAATCATACCCGTAACATCCAACGTTCCGCTGATATCAGCACTACCGTTCAAGTCAAGATCACCATTCATGGTGGTTCCCGACAACGTGGTAGCCCCATCAACATTCAACGTACCGTCGATGTCTGCCGTAGAGGTAGGACCGAAGACTGTGAAGTTGGTGAAGTTTGCATTTGTGTAAGCAATGTCCTGACCTGAAAGATCTTGTACAGAACCGTTTACAGTTTGCAACGTAGAAACAGTAGCATTAGGAGCATACAAAGTAGAGGCAGCTACATCATTAGCCTGAATGTCATTGACTGCAAGGTCTACCCCCGTCAAATCAACATCTGTTACACCAGCATCAGGAGTCAAAACACCCGCAGCCTCGTTCCAGAAGTCATTGGCAATGCGATCAGTCTCTTCCTGCTTCAACGCAGCATCCAAGTCAGCATCAGCACCAGCTAAGCTAGTAGCAGTTGCCGCATAGTTTGTAGCATTCGCAGTGTATGAACCGTCAGCTCCGAGACCAGCACCCGTTTGGGTAGCGTCTAGCTCAGACTGGAGGTTGGTGATGTCTGTGTCGTTTGACTGGATAGCGCTCAAGTTTGCAGCGATATCCGTGTCGTTTGATCCAATCGAAGACAAGTTAGCAGCAACACCAGAAGCGTTGGTTGCGATGTCTGTGTCGTTTGACTGGATAGCGCTCAAGTTTGCAGCGATGTCCGTGTCGTTTGATCCAATCGAAGACAAGTTAGCAGCAACACCAGAAGCGTTCGTTGCGATGTCCGTGTCGTTTGATCCAATCGCTGACAAGTTAGCAGCAACACCAGAAGCGTTGGTTGCGATGTCCGTGTCGTTTGATCCAATCGAAGACAAGTTAGCAGCAACACCAGAAGCGTTCGTTGCGATGTCCGTGTCGTTTGATCCAATCGAAGACAAGTTAGCAGCAACACCAGAGGCGTTGGTTGCGATGTCCGTGTCGTTCGATCCAATCGCTGACAAGTTAGCAGCAACACCAGAAGCGTTGGTTGCGATGTCCGTATCGTTTGATCCAATCGAAGACAAGTTAGCAGCAACACCAGAAGCGTTCGTTGCGATGTCCGTGTCGTTTGATCCAATCGAAGACAAGTTAGCAGCAACACCAGAAGCGTTCGTTGCGATGTCTGTGTCGTTTGACTGGATAGCGCTCAAGTTTGCAGCGATGTCCGTGTCGTTTGATCCAATCGAAGACAAGTTAGCAGCAACACCAGAAGCGTTCGTTGCGATGTCCGTGTCGTTTG
>Ga0206129_10000115_pt1:95000-132232 | contig 132232 bp, 114 predicted proteins | sample Helgoland_Spring_8_FD_148616 | JGI IMG/M metagenome (GOLD analysis project Ga0206129, IMG submission 148616) | Pelagic subsurface seawater microbial communities from Kabeltonne, Helgoland, North Sea - Helgoland_Spring_Bloom_20160502_2 | ecosystem: Environmental > Aquatic > Marine... | reverse complement strand
ATTTTATTAAATATGTACGGTATTTGTCATTTAAGCATAATTCCACTTAGAGCAGATTCTACTAGCAAATCTGAATTAGTTTCTCAATTAATATACGGAGAGTTCTTTAAAGTATTAAAAAACAATGGAAAATGGTTTTATATTGAATCTTTTGACGACAATTACAAAGGTTGGATTAATCATACACAGTTTAAAGAAATATCTGAAAATAATTTTAAAAAATTAAAAAAAACAGTACCAATACATCTAAATAATATTAATTCTGAAATAAAAACAGAAAATGGAAAAATGTTTATTATAATTGGTAGTAAAATTAGTTCAGCATTTGTATTAAATCATAAATTAATATTAAAATCTAATCCTAAAACATCAATAATTGAAAATTCTATGAAATTTATAAACTCTCCTTATTTATGGGGAGGAAGAAGTCCATACGGAATTGATTGTTCTGGTTTTACTCAACAAGTTTTCAAGTTAAACGGTTATCAATTATTTAGAGATGCAAATCAACAAGCTCTTCAAGGAAAAGAAATAAAACTAAAAAAATCTAAACCTGGTGATTTAGCTTTTTTCGGTCAAAATAAAATTACACATGTTGGTATTTTGATGAATTTAAACAAGATAATACATGCATTTGGATCAATCAGAATTGACTATATAAATGAAAAAGGAATAATTAATTCTGATTCAAATAAATTAACACATCATTTAAAAAAAATAGTGACCTATTAATTTTCTAATTCTTGTATTTTAACATTCATTAATTTGAAATTATCAAGATCATCTGTTGTATAATAAATATTTTTTGCAGTCTTAAGCGCTTCAATATTAGTTGGATCTATTTCAATTAATTTTTCTAAATATGGAAGACATTCCTTGTAAAGACCTATTCTCTCCATTTCCAATTCATCATACTTCTTCATGTCACTTGCTTTTCTAGATGTTACAAGTTTATTCATTTTTTCAACTAATGGACCTTCTCCCTCTAATATCAACCCGACCAGATTTAGGTATGTTGCTGTATAAGTATTATCTAATTCTAGAGATTTTAAGTAATAAGTCTTTGCAACTTCGAAATCTCCCTGTTCACCATTAATTACACCTAAATTGTAATACAAAATTGCATTATTCGGATCTTTTTCGATGGCTTGTTGCATTAGATCCTTGAATTTATTTTTATCTCCAATTTTGATATATAAATCTGCTTCTGACAGAATTAAATTAACATCTTCTGGATTAATGGCACGAGCTTCCTTAATTGCAGAAATAGCAGAATCATTGTCACCTTTTTGTACGTAGATAAGAGCTATATTTTTAACAATCTCTGGCAATCTAGATTCTGTTTTACCAATTCTTTGATTAGTATAGTCTTTTGAAGTTTTAAATAAATTGTATTCAGTTTCGGATACTTTTTCTTCAACACCTGTTTCAATTAACGTTACAAAATATTCAGAAACAACTCCTGTATATCCCATGTTTTTTAACTTCAAATAATATTCTAGTGCTTTGTCATATTGTTTTGAATTAACGGCACTAGAAGCAGCATAATATAAATATGTTATATTATCTTCTTTATTAGGGTTCATTAAATATGCATCATATAATTTTTCTGAAGCTTCTAAATATTTATCATTTTTATTGTCTTCAACTGCAGAATTAACTAAATCTGCTTCAGCATTTTGAATTAAAATATTAGCATCTTCAATATATTTTTTTTGTCTAATAGATCTTTCCAATTCGATTGATTTTCTTAGTGAAATAACAGATTTTAGAGATTGAGAATCCTCTTTAAGAGCCCATCCATTTAAATAATAATAATGAGCTTGATATTTGACATCAGAGGATAATATCAATTCTTTATTATTATCAAGTACATCTAAAGCTTCATTGTAAAATTCTTGATCTATCAATTTTTGAGCTTGTTTAAGTTCTTTTTTTTGTCCGTATGTCAATACAGAAACTGTAAGTATTAAAGTGTATAATATATTTTTCATTTTAAATTAATTTAAATCATTATCGTTAGTTTCTTCAACAACATCAATTTCATCAACATCTGAAATATCTTCATCGTCATGAACAACCTTTGCAACAGCTGCTATAGAATCAGAATCTTTAAGATTTATCAGCTTAACACCCTGAGTTGCTCTACCCATTACTCTTAATGAAGAAACCTCCATTCTTATTGCTATACCTGATTTATTAATAATCATTAAATCATCATTATCGGTAACATTTTTAATTGTAACTAACTCACCTGTTTTTTCAGTAATAGATATAGTTTTAACACCTTTACCTCCTCTGTTAGTCATTCTATAGTCATCTAAACTAGATCTTTTACCATAACCATTTTCAGAAACTACTAGAATATCACTATCCAAATCATTAACAGATATCATACCTACTACCTCATCTTTTGAATCTTTTAATCTAATTCCTCTTACACCAGACGCATTTCTACCCATTGGGCGAGTTTTACTTTCTTCAAAACGAATACATTTTCCAGATTTAACAGCTATCAAAACTTGTGAATTACCAGTAGTTAATTTAGCTTCTAAAAGTTCATCATCATCTTTAATAGTAATTGCATTAATTCCATTTGATCTAGGCCTAGAGTATTGTTCTAAAGATGTTTTCTTCACCTGACCCTTTTTAGTTGCCATGATTACATAATGACTATTTATGTAATCTTCATCTTTTAAATCTTGTGTGCAAATAAAAGCTTTGACTTCATCATCTTGTTCAATATTTATAAGATTTTGCATTGCTCTTCCTTTGGAAGTTTTACTACCCTCAGGAATCTCAAAAACTCTCATCCAAAAACATTTTCCTTTTTGGGTGAAAAACAACATGTATTGATGGTTAGTACCAACAAATAAATGTTCTAAAAAATCTTCGTTTCTAGTGGTAGAACCTCTTTGACCAACCCCTCCTCTATTTTGTGTTTTATATTCAACTAAAGGAGTTCTTTTAATATAGCCTGCATTAGAAATTGTAATAACTACTTTTTCATTTGGAATCATATCTTCCATGCTTAAGTCACCACCAGCATATTCAATTTGAGATCTTCTTTCATCTCCATACTTTTCTCTAATTTCGACAAGTTCATCTTTAATTATTGTCATTCTTCTGTCCTCACTTTCAAGAATACCTTTTAAATCTTTAATAGTATTCATTAAATCATCAAATTCGCCTCTTAACTTATCTTGTTCAAGACCAGTTAATTGTCTTAATCGCATTTCAACAATAGCTTTTGATTGAATTTCTGATAATTTAAATTCTTTTATTAACTTAGATTTTGCTTCATCAGCATTAGAGGAAGACCTAATTAGAGAGATGACTTTGTCAATATTATCAGAAGCTATAATCAAGCCTTCTAAAATGTGAGCTCTCTCTTCAGCTTTCTTTAATTCAAATTTGGTTCTTCTAACAACGACATCATGTCTATGTTCTACAAAATATCCAATCATCTGCTTAAGATTCAACATTTGTGGACGACCTTTAACTAAAGCTATATTGTTAACACTAAAAGATGATTGAAGTTGAGTATGTTTAAAAAGTGTATTTAAAACAACATTAGGGACAGCATCTCTTTTTAAAACATAAACAATACGCATTCCCTGTCTATCAGACTCATCTCTAATTGTTGAAATTCCCTCAATTTTTTTGTCATTAACCATTTCAGCAGTTTTTCTAATCATTTCTGCTTTATTAACTTGATAAGGTATTTCAGTGACAATAATGCACTCTCGACCATTAACCTCTTCAATTTCAGCTTTAGCTCGCATAACTATACGACCTCTTCCTGTCTCAAACGCTTGTTTTACTCCTTCATAGCCATATATTATTCCACCTGTTGGAAAATCAGGTGCTTTAACAAATTGAATTAATTCATCAGTCGTAATATCATTATTTTCTATATATGCAACAGTTCCGTCAATTACTTCTGTAATATTATGGGGAGGCATATTTGTTGCCATACCAACAGCAATTCCACTAGCACCATTTATCAATAATCCGGGAATTTTAGTAGGAAGCACAGTAGGTTCCATTATAGAATCATCATAATTTAATTGGTGATCTACAGTGTCTTTATCAAGGTCAGCTACCATTTCCTCAGAAATTTTTTGCATTCTAGCTTCTGTATACCTCATTGCAGCCGGACTATCTCCGTCAACAGACCCATAATTTCCTTGTCCATCAACAAGCAAATATCTTAAACTCCACTCCTGTGCCATTCTAACCATAGTATCGTATACAGAGGAATCTCCATGCGGGTGATATTTACCAAGTACTTCTCCAACAATAAAAGCTGATTTTTTAAATTTGCTAGAACCTCTCAAACCTAATTGATGCATCCCGTATAAAACTCGTCTATGCACTGGTTTTAAACCATCCCTTACATCCGGAAGTGCTCTTGAAACAATGACAGACATTGAATAATCAATGTACGCAGATTTCATTGCCTCTTCAATGTTAATAGGTATCAATTTTTCACCTTCACTCATAAAAATATTTTTTACGTTAATTATAACCTAACAAATATAACAATACCCCATATTTTAAATTGAATTTAAATACAGTTTTTTTATATATTTTATTAACAAATTTTTAAAGAAAATTAGGCAAATAGAAGAAGAAAAAACTTGGAATTAAAAATTTTTTTTTGTCTATTTACTTATAAGATAACGAAACAAGTATGGATGATAATTTTTCTTCGAGAGTAAAAGATGTAATAACTTATAGTAAAGAAGAAGCCTTAAGGTTAGGGCATGACTTTATTGGAACTGAACATCTTCTTTTGGGAATGCTTCGTGATGGTGGCGGAAAAGCAATTAATATTTTAAACTCCCTTGAAATTGACTTAGATTATTTGAGGAAAAAAGTTGAAATATTAAGTCCTCCTAATCCAATCAATGATTTTAGTCAAAATCATAAAAAAAACCTTCATCTAACAAGACAAGCTGAAAGAGCACTAAAAACTACATTTTTAGAAGCTAAACTTTTCCAGGGAAAATCAATAAATACTGCTCATCTTCTTTTATGTATCTTAAGAAATGAGAATGATCCTACAACTAAATTATTAATCAAACTTCAACTTGATTATGAATCTGTTAAAGAGCAATTTAAATACATGCTAACTCAACTTAATGACGATTTTTCTAGCTCACCCTCATCTGAAACATTTCCTGAAGATTCTAAAGATAATGAGGGTCCAATTGAAGAAAATCCATTTACAATTAAATCAGATTCTAAATCTAAAGCTAAATCTAAAACTCCTGTGCTAGATAACTTTGGAAGAGATTTAACCTCTTTAGCTATTTCAGGTAAATTAGATCCAGTAATTGGTAGAGAAAAAGAAATAGAAAGAGTTTCTCAAATATTAAGTAGAAGAAAGAAAAACAACCCTTTATTAATTGGAGAACCAGGTGTTGGTAAATCTGCAATTGCAGAAGGATTAGCGTTAAGAATTATACAAAAAAAGGTTTCAAGAATTCTTTACAATAAAAGAGTTGTTACTCTTGATTTGGCAAGCATAGTAGCAGGTACAAAATACAGAGGACAATTTGAGGAAAGAATGAAAGCTGTAATGAATGAAATTGAAAAAAATGATGATATAATACTCTTTATCGATGAAATTCACACAATTGTTGGTGCAGGAGGAGCAACTGGAAGTCTAGATGCTTCAAATATGTTTAAACCTGCGTTAGCCAGAGGAGAAATACAATGTATAGGAGCTACAACACTTGATGAATATAGACAATATATTGAAAAAGATGGTGCTCTAGAAAGAAGATTTCAAAAAATTATAGTAGAGCCAACCACAGTTGAACAAACACTAGAAATATTAAGAAACATAAAAGATCAATACGAATCTCATCACAATGTCAATTTTACTGATAAAGCATTAGAAGCTTGCGTAAAATTAACAGATAGGTATATATCTGATAGATTTTTTCCTGATAAAGCAATAGATGCTATGGATGAAGCTGGATCAAGAGTTCATATAACAAATATGGATGTTCCAAAAAACATAGTTAGTTTAGAAGTAAGTTTAGAGGAGGTTAGAGATAAAAAAAATGCAGTAGTAAAAAAACAAAAATACGAAGAAGCTGCAAAATTGAGAGATGATGAAAAGCGAATTGAAAAAGAATTAATTCAAGCCCAAGAAAAATGGCAAGAGGAATTAAAAATGCATCGTCAAACAGTTAATGAAAATGATATTTCTGAAGTTGTTTCAATGATTACTGGAATACCTGTTAATAAAATTGCTAAAGCCGAACTTAAAGAACTAAATAACCTAAATAAAATTATTTCAAACAAAGTTATTGGACAAAAAGAGGCTGTAAGTAAAGTAGTCAAAGCTATTCAAAGAAACAGAGCTGGAATTAAAGACCCTAATAAACCTATTGGATCATTTATATTTTTAGGACAAACTGGTGTTGGAAAAACACAGTTGGCAAAAATTCTTTCCTCTGAGCTGTTTAGCGGTTCAGATTCTTTAATTAGAATTGACATGAGCGAATACATGGAAAAATTTGCTGTTTCTAGATTAATTGGAGCTCCTCCAGGGTACGTTGGATATGAAGAAGGTGGTCAGCTTACTGAAAAAGTTAGAAGAAAACCATACAGTGTAATTTTACTTGATGAAGTTGAAAAAGCTCATCCTGATATTTTTAATATGCTTTTACAAGTACTTGATGAAGGATCTTTAACTGATAGCTTAGGAAGAAAAGTAGATTTTAAAAACACAGTAATTATAATGACCTCCAATCTTGGTGCTAGACAAGTAAAGGATTTCGGAAACGGTGTTGGATTCGGAACAGAATCAATGAAGTCTCAAGAATCTAAAAATATAAAAAACACCATTGAGAAATCTTTAAAAAAAGCATTTTCACCAGAATTCTTAAATAGGGTTGATGAAATTGTGGTTTTTAATAGTCTTGAAAAAGATGATTTGAAAAAGATTATAAACATTGAACTTGAAAAATTAAAAAACAGATTGAAAGAGCTTGGTTATGAAATTAAAATATCATCCAAAGCAATTAATTTCTTATGTGATAAAGGATTTGACAAAAAATATGGTGCACGACCTTTAAAAAGAGCAATTCAAAACTATGTAGAGGATTTGATAGCAGAAGAAATTGTGAAATCCAATATTAAAGAAGGTAACAAATTTAAAATTGAATGCTCTAAAGACAACTCTAAATTGAGTGTTATTAAATTATAATATTGTTTTCTAGATTTTTTTTATTAATTCAACATTATATCCTTCCTAAACTACTTATTCCGTAAAATAATATAAATAAAATTACTTTTCTTCAAATAAAACATAAGGTTGACATATTTTTACACGTTAATTTATTCAATTTCAAATGAAAGTTTTAAAATTTGGCGGCTCTTCAATCTCAAATGCAGAGAACATTGAAAATGTTTTAAAAATAATCTCAAGTAGTTATGATTCAAAAACTATAGTTGTATTTTCCGCAATCGGCAAAACAACTGATGATTTAATAAAATGTGGTAAGCTTGCTAGTTTAAGAGATAATGACTTTAAAAAAGTTTATAAATCTATTTTAAGAAAACACATTGAAATTTGTACTACACTATTTGAATATAAAAATCAAAGTGAAATTTTAAGTTACGTTCAAAAAAAATTTAATGATCTTGATAGTGTTCTTGATGGGATCTTTAGTTTAAAAGAATTTAGTTCAAAAAGCTATAATAACATTTCAAGCTTTGGAGAACTAATATCTCATTACATTATTGGTAAGCTTGGAAAAGAAAGAGGGCTTGATATAACTATAAAAGATTCAAGAGAAATTATAACTACAAAACTTGTAAAACTTGGCTCAAATCAAATAGATTATAATTTAACTGAAAGAAAATGGAAAAATTTTTCAAAAAATGTTAATAGTAAAATCATAGTCATGCCTGGATTTATTGCTAGAGATAATTTTGGAAATAATGTTACGTTAGGAAGAGGAGGGTCTGATTTTACTGCATCTATATTAGCCTCGATAACCAATGCTGAAAAATTAGAAATATGGACAGATGTTAGCGGTATTTTTACTGCAAACCCAAAAATAGTTAAACAATCTTATCCCATTGAATATTTATCATATAAGGAAGCTATGGAACTATCTCATTTTGGAGCTAAAGTTTTGTATCCTCCTACTATTAAGCCGGTAATGAATAAAAATATACCTATATGTATAAAAAATTCTTTTAATAGTAAAAATCTGGGAACTTTGATTTCCAAGAACTCAGATAATGATTCAATAGTTAAAGGAATTACTCATATTCAAAACATTACATTACTTACAATTGAAGGGAGCGGTATGGTTGGAATTCCTGGTTTTTCAAAAAAATTATTTGATGAAATTTCTAATAATAATATAAATATTATTATGATTACTCAAGCTTCCTCTGAACATTCGATTTGTATTGGAATTCAAGATTCTGAGGCTTATAGAGCAAAAAAAATTGTTGATGAAGCTTTTAAATACGAAATTGAAAATTTAATTCTAAATCCATGTTTAATTGAAGATAAACTTTCGATAATAGCATTAGTTGGAGATAAAATGAAAAATCATCAAGGAATTAGCGGTAAAATGTTTAGTGCATTAGGTAAAAATAATATTAATGTGAAAGCCATATCTCAAGGTTCCTCTGAAAGAAATATTACAGCAGTTATCAATGAGAATGATGTTAAAAAAGCTTTAAATACATTACATGAAAGATTTTTTGAAAATAATATCAAACAAATAAACTTATTTATTATTGGAATTGGAAATGTAGGTTCTAAACTATTAAACCAAATATATCAACAATCTGAATACCTAAAAGAAAAACTCAAACTTAAACTAAGAGTAATAGCAATATCAAATTCTAAAAAAATGTTTTTTAAAGATTCCGGTATTGATTTAAAAGATTATAAAGCAACAATAGAAGAAGGTGATAAAGCTAATCTTGATTATTTTATATCCAAAGCAATTGAGCTAAACCTAAGAAACAGTGTGTTTATTGATAATACTGCAAGTCCAAAAATTGCAGAAACTTATAAATATTTTTTAAAAAATAATATTAATGTAGTTACATGTAATAAAATTGCATGTGCTGATTCCTTTAAAAATTATACAGAGCTTAAAAATATTTCTAAGAAATATGATACAACTTTTTTGTTTGAAACAAACGTAGGAGCAGGACTGCCAATTATTGATACTTTAAATAACCTAATTAATTCTGGTGACAAAATTATTTCTATCGAAGCTATATTATCAGGAAGTTTAAATTTTATTTTTAATAATTACAATAAATCTAATACTTTTAAAGAAGTTGTTCAAAAGGCTATGGACGAGGGTTTTACCGAACCTGATCCAAAAATTGACTTAAGTGGAATTGACGTAGCTAGAAAAATTTTGATATTAGCAAGGGAAAGTGGAAAAGAAATTGAAATTAATGAAATTGAAAATAATTCTTTCATTCCTAAAGAATGTTTAGAAACTACTTCTAATATAGATTTTTTAAACTCACTAGGTTCCAATGAAACTCATTTTAAAAAAATATTAAATATGGGTATTGAAAACGAATCTAAAATAAAATACGTAGCAGAGTATAAAAACGGAAAAGCCTCTGTAGGAATTAAATATATTCCCAAGAATCATGATTTTTATAATTTAGAAGGTAGTGATAACATAGTCTTGTTTTACACCGACCGTTATAAATCACAGCCTTTAATAGTTAAAGGCGCTGGAGCTGGCTCAGAAGTTACTGCATCCGGAATATTTGCTGATATAATTAGAGTAAGTAGAAATTAAATGAACGAGATCAAAGTTTTCGCTCCAGCAAGTATTGCTAATCTATCATGCGGATATGACATTTTAGGAGTTTGTCTTGATAATATTGGTGACGAAATTACTGTTAGAAAAACTAAAAAAAAAGGAGTTGTAATTAAAAAAGTTTCTGGACAAAAACTAAGTACTGATATATCGCTTAATGTAGCTGGAGTTTCTGCAACAGCTCTTTTAAACGAAACTAAAGTTAGTTGTGGATTTGAAATTGAAATTCATAAAGGAATTAAACCTGGAAGCGGAATTGGAAGCAGTGCTGCAAGTTCTGCTGGAAGTGTTTTTGCAATAAATAAATTAATAGGAGAGCCATATACAAACAAAGAATTAATAAAATTTGCAATGTGTGGTGAAATGGCTGCAAGTGGCTCAAAACATGCTGATAATGTGGCAGCTGTTCTTTTGGGTGGTTTTACTTTTGTTAAAAATAGTACTGAAAATGATTATTTTAAATTAAATACTCCAATTGAAATTGCATTTACTGTAATTCATCCAAAAATTGAATTAAAAACAAAAGATTCAAGAGCTGTTGTCAAAGATAAAGTCTCAATGAAAAATTTGATTGAACAATCTGCTAATCTTGGAGCTTTTATTAGCGGACTATATACAGAAGACTATGATTTAATAGGGAGGTCAATTAAAGATGTAATAATTGAACCTTTGAGATCTGTTTTAATTCCAAAATTTGAAGAAATTAAATTAGCAAGTATTAATTCTGGTGCTCTTGGTTGCGGCATTTCGGGTTCTGGACCCTCTGTATTTGCTATGAGTAAGGGAGTTACTACAGCTAAAAATGTCGGAAATGCAATGAAAAAAATCTACGACAAATTAGATCTAGATTACGATGTTCATATTTCGTGTGTAAACGATATCGGTATAAAAATATTAAATACAGATTAAAATGTTTTATAGAAGTCTAAACGGACATTATAAAAAAGTCAATTTTGAAACAGCATTGAAAAAGGGTTTAGCTGAAGATGGTGGATTATTTTTTCCTGAAAAAATAAAACCTCTTAAAAGTAATTTTATAGATAATCTAGAGAATTATTCTGATATTGATATTGCGTATGAGGTTATTAAACAATTTATTGGAAATTCTATAAATGAAGAAGATTTAAAAGAAATTTTATCAAATACAATTGATTTCGATTTTCCTTTAATTGATCTTGGAAATAATATTTATTCATTAGAGCTATTTCATGGTCCCACCCTAGCCTTCAAAGATGTAGGTGCCAGATTTATGGCGAATTGCTTGGGTTATTTCAATAAAAATAAAAACATAATAAATACTGTTTTAGTAGCAACCTCCGGAGATACTGGAGCTGCCGTAGCTAATGGGTTTTTTAAGGTAAAAGGAACAAAAGTTATCATTTTATATCCTGAAAATAAAGTAAGTGAAATACAAGAAAGGCAATTAACAACAAACGGAAATAATATTACAGCTCTTAGAGTTAAAGGAAGTTTTGATGATTGTCAGAATATGGTTAAAAAAGCATTTGTAGATATTGAACTTAAAAATAAATTTAACTTAACATCGGCAAATTCAATTAATGTAGCTAGATGGCTTCCTCAAGCATTTTATTATTTTTATGCTGTTAAAAAACTTAAAAAAAATAATTTAGTTTTTAGTGTTCCTAGTGGAAATTTTGGTAACATTTGTGCTGGTATAATTGCCAAGAAACTGGGTTTACCAATAGACCATTTTATAGCTAGTACTAATGTAAACGATACGATTCCAAGATATTTTGAATCTCAAGTTTTTAGTCCAAAACCAACAATTCAAACAATTTCAAATGCAATGGACGTATCAAACCCAAGTAATTTTATCAGAATACAAGAAATGTTTGAAAATTTTGAATCTCTATCGTCCTTTCTTTCTTCATATTCCTTTGACGACAATCAAACGTTGGAGATAGTTAAAAAGATTTACAGTGATAAAAAATATATCATGGACCCTCATGGAGCTGTGGGACTTTTAGGATTAAAAAAATATCTTGCAAACAACTCGAGTAAAACAGGTGTATTTTTAGAAACGGCACATCCAATTAAATTTTCAAAACACATAGAAAATACAATAAAAGTCAAACTTGATATCCCTGAGAAAATAAATAAAATTTTATCCAAAAAGAAACAATATATTGATATTAAAGACTATGGTGATTTTAAAAAGAAAATATTTAGTATGCATTAATTAAATGAAAAACCTTTAGGAGGTTCTAAACCTTTTAAATGTTTTACAAAATAATCCCATTTTCTTCTCATCATATAGTTACTCATATCTCCGTATCCATGTCTCTTATTTGGGAATAAAATCAAATCAAAATCTTTATTAGCTTTAATTAACTCGTCAACTACAAGCATTGTATTGGATGGAGGCACATTGTCATCAAGCATCCCATGAGCAATTAATAATTTTCCTTTTAAGTTTTCAACAAACAATTGATTTGCCTGAATATCATAATTAGTTTTTTTTACATCATACTCAGAACTGTTATCTTTAGAATCAATATTTAGAGGTTCTAAGAGACCATGCCATTTTTCACCCCAATCAGCTTCATAATTTCTATTATCGTGATTTCCAGAGCTAGATACTGCTACATCATAAAAATCAGAATATCTTAACAAAGCTGCAGTTGAGGCAAATCCTCCACCAGAATGACCCCAAATACCAACTCTAGACAAATCCATACCGGAATATTTTTTTGATAATTGTTCAATTGCTTTAATATTATCAGGAAGACCATTATCGCCCATATTTCCATAATATGCATCGTGAAAAGATTTAGATCTTCCAGGTGTACCCATTGCATCTAATGCAACAACTATAAAACCCAATTCAGCAAGAGCCTGAAAATCTCTTCTGGCAATCATAAATGAATAATTACCAACACTTCCAGATTGAGGGCCAGGATAGATGTAATTTAAAACTGGGTACTTATCATTTTTATCGTAAAAACTAGGAATATACATAAGACCATACAAATCCGTTTTATCATCTCTTGCTTTTACATTAAATTCTAAAGGTTCTTGCCATCCATTACTTTTAAGATCATCAGAATTTGAAGATGATAATTGTAATAAAGTTTTTCCTTCTCTGTCCTTTAAAATTGATTTAGGAGCAATTTTAGTTGTTGAATATGTTGTTACAAAATAACCCCAATTTGGAGAAGGATTTATGGAATGAGATCCAGTTTCAGGCGTCAAACAAATTAAATTATCTCCATTAAAATTCACTTTATATAAATAGACATGGTAGGGGTTACCTTTTTCTTTTCCTCCGGCAGTAAAAATGATTTCTCTTTTATCATAATCAACATGCATAACTTTTCTTACTAACCAATTTCCAGATGTTATTCTATTTTTCAATTTTTTAGTATTTAGATCATACAAATAAATATGTCCCCAATCATTTTTTTCAGAATACCAAATGAACTCATCTGAATCAAACAAAACTCTCCAATTTTCAGCCCTGACACCAGATTCATAATATGTTTTAACATTTTCTTTAAATACTGAACGAACATTACCGGTTTTCGAATCTGCTATTTGCAAATGAGCTTCTTTATGATCCCTTGAAGACGAGATAAATGCCAGTTTTGAAGAATCTTCACTCCATTGAGCGTCAAGTAACTCACCTCCTCTTCCAGCAATATGATCAGTAGTTGTAGATCTCTGAAAATCATTTTTCATTTTTAATTTTATAATTTTCTTTGACTTCACATCAATGATAAGTCTCTCTATTTCAAATATTTTTTTATCACCTGGAAGGGCGTATTTCCAAGCTTGAAGTTTTGGATGACCAACATTTGTTGTAGTCAAGTACATCTCTCCTACTTCTCTGGCATCTTGTCTAAAAGTTGCTATTTTATCCGATTTAGGACTCCATTTTAAAACAGGCCCTTTAGATTGTATCCAACCTGCATTATTGGTAGCATAACCATAATCCTTTATACCATCGAAAGTAAGCTGAGTTCTTACATCAGTTTTTGTATTCCTAATCCATAAATTGAAATCATTTATATAAGCAGCCAAGTTACCATCTGGTGATAAAAATTCGTATGGATTCTTATTATAAACCTTATTTTCTTTTTTTGAGCTGAATTCACCAATCTCATTATAATTCCTTTTTTCTAGTGAATTTAAATCTATTGTAAAACTTTCAATCTTATCTCTATCTTTTACTTTGTAATGAAAAATTTCTTCATTATCCCACTTCTGAAAAGTTATAACATTATTAAGATGTTTGTTCAAACTTTTTCCCATATGAAAAGAGGCCTTTTCATAATCATTTTTTGTTATTGATGAATTATTAATATCACATGAGACTAAAACAAAAAAAATAAGTCCTAAAAAAAAACTAAGCTTTTTATTCATTTTATTGAATTATATATTTTGAATCAACATAATAGTTATTATCAATCTCAATAGATCCTTTTAATTTTTTAGATTTCCATTTTTGAGTTGGATATATTCTTATTTTTTCTTGATTCCCTGCAATATGATCTGTTACAATTAAATCAATTGGCATTTTAAAATCTTTAACAACATTATTCCATCTAAAAGACATTTTTCCGTCGATTAAGTAATGTTCTAAAACAGGAATCCTTATATCTCTTAGATATTGATTAAAAAATGGTTTTAAATTAATTTTCATTTTTTTAGAAATATAATTTTCAATTTCATATGTTGTAACAGTTTTATGATAGAAATCTTTATTTAATCCCCTCAAAATATTTCTCCAGACTTTGTCGTTACCAGCTACTTGTCTAAGTGTATGTAGAAGATTTGCACCTTTTGAATACATATCACCAGAACCACCTTTATTAACATTATATGGTCCAATTATTGGTTTTTTATTTCCAATTCCTCTTCTAGTTCCAATTACATACTCAGATGATGCTTTTTTACCAAAATGATAGTCTACAAAAAGATTTTCTGAATATGTGGTAAAACCCTCATGAACCCACATATCAGCAATATCCTTATAAGTGATATTATTAGCAAACCACTCGTGACCAGTTTCATGAATAATTATATAATCAAATTTTAGTCCCCATCCAGTTCCTGATAAATCACGTCCCAAATATCCCTTCCTGTACTTATTTCCATAAGTAACCGAACTTTGATGCTCCATACCTAAATAAGGTGTTTCCACTAATTTAAAACTATCTTCATAAAATGGGTATGGACCAAACCAATGCTCAAAAGCCTGCATAGTTTTTATCGCATCTATAAAATGAACTTTAGCTTTTTCTAAATTATAGCTTAAGACATAATAGTCCATATCTAATTTACCTTTTTCACCCTCATATATTTCTGAAAAATTCACATAATCAGCAATATTAATATTAACTCCATAATTATTTATAGGATTGACAACTTCCCAATGAAATGTGGTAGAATCTGACAATTCATCAACCTTAATTAATCTTCCATTTGAAACATTTGTCAGTCCTTTGGGAACATTAACACTCATTAACATACTTTCAGGTTCATCATACATATGATCTTTGTTAGGCCACCAAACACTAGCTCCTAAGCCCTGGCAAGAAGATGCAATAAAATGATTTCCATTTTTATCCTTTTCCCACGAAATACCGCCATCCCAAGGAGCTCTAACTGCTACTCTAGGATTACCTTCATAGTGAACTACTAACTCTTCTTTAGAGCCAATATTTTGTTTTTTCTTAAGTTTTATAAAATGGGCATTACCGTCATGTATAATCTCTAACTCAGAATTATCCTGAGTAGCCTTAGTTAATCTTAATGGTGTTTGAAGATCAATTTGCATTAAATCATGTGATTTAAGTACTGTGTATGAAATCTTATTAGAACCAGAAATAAATTTTTCTTCAGGCTTGACGCTTATGTCTAAGTGATAACGATTTAAATCCCACCAAGATCTTTCTTTAGTTATAGATCCACGTAATGTATCTTGTCTACTAAATTCAGTTTTATCACCCATTATTCCTTGGGAGAATAATACAATAGGTAATAATAATAGAAAAATTAATATTTTTTTCATGTTAATATGTGTTTGATAATTTTATTGTAAGGTAAAAAAAAATGCTCGAAATTTGTATAATATAAGATTTTATGAAAAAAACCTCACTTTTTGATATTCACGTAAAATACAATGCTAAAATGGTGCCTTTTGCAGGTTTTAATATGCCTGTACAATTTGAAGGTGTAAATGCTGAACATTTGAAAGTTAGAAAATCGGTAGGAATATTTGATGTTTCTCATATGGGAGAATTTTTAGTTGAAGGAGATAATGCTACTGAATTTTTAAATTACATATGTTCTAATGATATTTTATTAATGTCTGATGGAAAAGCTCAGTATAATTGTATTATTAATTACAATGGAGGTATAATTGATGATTCTATTGTCTATAAATTTAGTTCCAATAGCTATATGATTGTAGTAAATGCTTCAAATATTGACAAAGACTGGAATTGGATTGTGGAACAAAATATAAAGTTCAATAATAAATTAACTAATATTTCAGATAATACTTCCCTATTAGCACTTCAAGGACCAAAAGCAAATGAAGTCCTTCAAAAATTAGTTGATTTTGACTTAAATCAATTAGAAAATTATTCCTTTATTAAAAATGATATTAAAGAAATAAAAGAGGTTATTATTTCCACTACTGGATATACTGGTTCAGGAGGTGTTGAACTGTATGTAAATAATGAAGATGTTGTTAGATTGTATAATTTATTGATTGAAAGCGGTGAATACTTAGATATTAAACCCATCGGATTAGCAGCAAGGGATACATTAAGACTTGAAATGGGTTATTGTCTTTATGGCAATGATATTAATGATTTAACTAACCCAATAGAAGCTGGATTAAAATGGGCAACAAAAACAAACAAAGATTTTATTGGAAAAAAACATATTTTAAATACAATTGAAAAAGGAACTGAAAATAAATTAATCGGTTTTATTCTTAAAGAAAGAGGAATTCCTAGAAATGGTTACAAAATATTTGATTCTGAGCAAAATGAGATTGGGCAAGTAACATCTGGCACCATGTCACCAATACTAAAAAAAGGAATTGGAATGGGTTATGTAAAGACTTCTAAAGGTAAATTAGGAACTGAAATATTGATACAAATTAGAAATAAATATGTCAAATCAGAAATCATAAAACCACCGTTTATATAATAAAATGATTAGAGTTTTAATTTTTGGAGGAAGCAGTTCAATTGGAACAGCAATTTTCAAAGAATTAAATCCATTTTATGATTTACATGCTACTTATTATAAACAAATTAAATTTAGTTCAAATAAAAGGTATTTATATTATGATCTTAAGGATGACCCTGTTTTTATATTAAATAAATTAAATCCAGATATTATAATATCTGGATTGAAAGGCAATTTTAATTTACAAGTAAAATATTACGATAAAATCATTAAATATTGCGAAGCGTTTAATTCAAAGCTAATGTTTATATCTTCTTCAAGTGTTTTTGACTCATTTGTTAACTTTCCCTCCTACGAGGAAGATAAAACTTTTTCTCAGAGCATCTACGGAAGATTTAATATTCATATAGAAAATAAATTGTTTAGAATGAAAAGCTCAAATTGGACTATTAATAGATCTGCTATGATTTTTAGTTCAAAATCAAAAAGAATAGATCAAATAAAAGAAAGTATTATTAATTTAAGTCCAATAGAAATCTTTCCAAATTTAATTATCAATATAAATTCAGAAAATTTATTAGCAAAACATTTACATTACATGATAAGTAGAAATCTAAACGGAATATTTCACCACGGAAGTAAAGATTTAATTAATCACGAGGAACTAATAAAAATTATAATTGAAAAATTAAATTTAAGAGCAGTTAAATTTAAATACGTGTATACAACCAATAACAATAGATATATTTCATTACTGTCTAATAAAAATTCATTTCCTAAGCATCTTAATTTCACATTTGATTCTATTTTGGAAAAAATTGACTAAAATCATTTTATTAAATTTGGTATAAGAATTATATTTGAATTTATGGGAAGAGCATTTGAATTTAGAAAAGCAAGAAAAATGAAAAGATGGTCAGCGATGGCTAAAACTTTTACTAGAATAGGAAAGGATATAGTAATGGCTGTAAAAGATGGTGGGTCATCAATTGAAACTAATTCTAAATTGAGAGCTGTCATTCAAAATGCAAAGGCTGCTAACATGCCTAAAGACAATATTGAAAGGGCTATAAAAAGAGCTTCTGATAAATCTACCGGAAATTTTAAAGAAATTCTCTTTGAAGGATATGGACCTTTTGGAATAGCAATTATTGTTGAAACTGCGAGTGATAATAATAATAGAACTGTTGCTAATATTAGAAGTTATTTTAATAAATACGGTGGTAATTTAAGTACTGCGGGTTCAGTTGAGTTTATGTTCGATAGAGTTTGTAATTTTAAAATAAAAACAGAAATAGATTTAGAAGAATTAGAATTAAATTTTATAGATTTTGGAGTTGATGAAGTTATAAAGGATGAAGATGGTGAAGTAATTTTATACTCATCTTTTGAAAATTACGGTTCAATACAAAAAGAACTTGAAAATCAAGGAATCGAAATCATATCTTCAGAATTTGAAAGAATTCCTAAACAAATGAAAGAACTAAGTGATAATAAAAAAGAAGAGGTAAATATTTTAATTGAAAAAATTGAGGAAGATGACGATATTCAGAATGTATTTCACAACATGAATTAATCAAGAATATTCAGGAATTTTACCCTTGACTCCTTTAAAGAAACTTTTTAAATGACTAATATCTTCATTTATATCATCTGTTAAATCAAATGGTTTTGAAATTAAAATTTGTTTATTTTCAAAATCTAATGCAGCACAAATTATAGGTACTTTAGCTTTTTTAGCAATATAATAAAAACCTGTTTTCCATTTATTAACTTTTTTTCTAGTTCCTTCTGGTGAAATACCTAGAATAAATGTTTCGTTTTTATTAAAAATTTCAACAATAGAATCAACACTATTAGAATTACTTCCTCTGTTAACTGGCATACCGCCTAGCCATTCAAGAAAATATTTTAAAGGGAACTTAAACAATTCTTTTTTTCCGATAAAACTGACTTTTTTTTGTTTAAATAAGCTTCTTGCAAAAATTGCAATAAAAAAATCTATCCAATGCGTATGTGGAGCAGCAATTAAGACACATTTTTTTGGAAAATCAGTATCTCCTATAATCTTCCATTTAATGATATTAAAAAAAATATATCTTCTAATTTTAATCATTTATTAATTTTCTTGCCTTAATTAAATCCTCTATAGTATCAATTCCAATACCATCAAAATCAGTGATTACCATCTTAATCTTTTTTCCATTTTCTAGATACCTTAACTGTTCTAGTTTTTCACTTTGCTCTAATTTTGTTGGTTTTGAATTATAGAAATCTAACAAACTTTTTTTTCTAAATCCATAAACACCAATATGTTTAAAATACTTGACTTTTAAATTTGAATCTGAACAAAAGGGAATTGGAGTTCTAGAAAAATATAATGCAAAATCATTTTTATCAGTAACTACTTTAACATTATTAGGATTTTCAATCTCTTTAATATTAGAAATAGCCTTCATCAATGAAACCAAGTCAATTTTATTATCATTATCTATTTTAAAAGTGTTTATTAATTTTTGTAAACTATTTTTATCAATTAATGGTTCATCCCCCTGTACATTAACTATTATATCCGCATTCATATCTTTTGCAAATTCAGCTATTCTATCAGAGCCAGAGTTATGATTTTTTTTACTCAATAAAATATTTTTATGATGTGTAATTAAAAAATCATAAATTTTATTTGAATCAGTTACTACGTATACATCATCAAACAATTTAGTTTTAATTGTATTTAAAAGAGTTGATAAAATAATGGGGATTCCATTAAGATCCATCATAAGTTTTCCTGGTAATCTTGTAGAATCTAATCTAGCAGGAATCATGGCTATAATTTTCAATAGTATAGTTTTAATTCAAAAATACACTTAAATTTTAAAAACCAATTAAATATAATTTCTTTTCAGCTCTAGTTACTGCAGTATACAACCATCTTAAATAGTCAATATCTACACCATCTTTTAAATACGGTTTTTCAATAAAAACAACTGGCCATTGACCACCTTGAGCTTTGTGACAAGTTAATGAATATGAAAACTTTACATTCAAAGCATTAAAAAAAGGATTTTCTTTTGTTTTAATGAATCTTTTATATTTTGATTTAAGATTCATATAATCTTTTTGAACCTCATTGTACAGTTTATTTGATTGGTCATATGAAAGTGAGGGTGAATCTGAATTTAACGTGTCTAATATGATAACCGTTTCAAGAACTGGTTCATCAGCATAGTCTACTAATTTAACTTTAACTTCTCCAAATTTAAATCCATATAATTCTTTTATAGAAAAAATTTCTAAAATTTGTATAATATCACCATTTGCTAAAAAGGAAATATTTAGTTTTTCAGAGGACCAGAAATAATTATTTTTAGTTATTATTAATAAATCTCCAACAGATATTAAACTTTCATTAAAAAGTATTGATTTTCTGATTTGTTGATTATACAAATTAGCTCTTTTGTTAGATCTAACTATTATAATAGTTTTTTCAGACCCGTTTTCATTATATGAAGACTCAATTTTTTCTTGAATTTCGAATCCATCATTTAATATTTTAACATCTGGATATAATTGAAAATTAAAAGAAAATATTTCATTTAAAATATTATTTCTAATTGTTGTAGCATTAATTAAAATACCTGAGGACTTTGATTGACGAACTACATTACTTAAAGTAAATTCTTTGGATTTAAGACCATAGAATTCTTCAATTAAATCTGCATTTAAAGCTGGGCTAATAGTTTGTTTAACTGGAGGGAGTTGAGCTGTATCACCAAGAAATATCAATTTAGAATTTGTATTAAAGTCAACATATTTAAAAATATCTGCTAATAAAGATTTTGTTTTAAATAAATCAGAAGAAGTTGTAGAATCAGAAATCATAGATGCCTCATCTACAATAAATAAAGTATTTTTTAGTTTATTAGTTTTTAATTTTGTTTCAAACTTTCCAAATTTATCAATTGAGGAAAAATATATTTTTTTATGAATAGTAAGTGATTTTTTTTTTGAATAATTGGATAAAACCTTTGCAGCTCTTCCAGTTGGTGCTAATAAACAAATATTATATTTCAAAAACTTAACATTATCAACTAAAGTTTTCATCAATGTTGTTTTTCCTGTTCCTGCATACCCCTTTAAAATGAATAAGCCAATTTCATTATTGGAACTAAGAAACTTACTTAACTCTTGAATTGCAGTGATTTGGTCCTCTGTAGGTGTAAAAGAAAATTTATTAATTAAAAGTTGAGAAAAGTCTTTAAATTCCATTGTTTTTAAGAAAATGTAATGTATTTTGTGGGTTTAAAAAAAAATGTAGTTTTGTTAAATATAATTAATTAATCAATGAAATTAATATCAGAATATAAGAGAAGTATAGAAATCGTATTATGGTTTTTTATAGCCTTTTTTGGCTTTCAAGTCTATAACTCTGTTAATGCACCAATTGAATTTAATAAAATAAAAAACGAGAGATATCTAAAAGTTATTGATAAATTAAAGGATATTAGAAATGCTCAAATAGCTTATAAAAGTGTTAATGGAGTGTATTCTGACAGTTTTGAAGGTTTAATCAAATTTATAGATACAGCTCAATACACACTAATCCAGAAAAGAGATTCTAGTTATATGAAATATGACAGAATTTACAGAATTGACATGCTACAAGAAGTTGTAGTAATTGATACACTTGGATTTGCATCTGTAAAAGATTCTTTGTTCGGAAGTTCTGAGAGATATAAATTATTGGCAGAAGTTCCAATTGAAGGTGTAGATCAGATGTTTGAAATAAAGGCAGATGTAATTGATAAAAACGGCTACAATGTTCCTGTATTTGAAGTTAGAGTTTCTAAGGATGCCATTTTATTTGATCAAAACAAAGATCTTTTAAAGCAAGAAAAGGCTCTAATGTCTGTTGATGGTGTCAATGGACCTAGCCTAGTACTTGGATCTATGTCTGAGGTTAGCACCAATGGAAATTGGCCTACAACATATGACGCAATCGCAAGAAATTAACAAATTAGAAAAAAGTTTATCTCTTATTATAATGATTAGTTCGAAAGAACTAAAACTTTTATTAAGAAATTCAATTGACTCTAAAATTATAGATCAAAACTATTCATTCTACGCTGAAGAAATAGAAATCGATAAAATTTTATCTGAACTAAAAAATAAGTTAAAAGAATTTAACTTATTAAATGTTGTAAAAGTCACATTGGTACTAAACAACAAACTATCCGTACTTGTCCCAAATGATTTCTTTCAAGAAGACAATTGTCTTGATTACCTTAAGTTTAACTCTAGATTAATTAAAAACGATACTGCTTCCTCTGACTATATTGAAGAATTAAAAACACACAATGTGTATATTGCTTATGGAAATATCACGAATTATTTAATTGAAAAATTTGGCTCGTTTGAATACTTCCATTATAGTACATTTCTTTTAAAGAAAATACATTTTGAATTATCTACAAATAAAAAAATTATAATTTATGTAAATATTAATAAAAGCTATTTAAATATTATTGTTTTTAAAGGAAGAGAATTAAATTATTCAAATACTTTTGATTATAAATCCAAAGAGGATATTTTATATTTTGTACTATTTGTAATTGAACAAAATAAATTGGTAAATAATAAAACTAAAATAAAGTTAATCGGTGAAGAAAAAATTATAAATCAACATTACGCCTATTTATTGAAGTTTATAAAGAATATTGAAATTAAAAACTCAGGTTATTTAATAGAAAATATTGTGACATGAGAATAATTTCTGGAAAAAACAGAGGAAAAAAAATATCAATTCCTAAAAACCTCCCTGTCAGACCAACAACAGATCAATCAAAGGAAGCATTATTTAATATAATTAATAACAATTATTATTTTGAAGACTTAAAGGTTCTAGACCTATTTTCTGGAAGTGGTAATATAAGCTATGAGTTTGCATCTAGAGGTGTTAAAGATATTTCGTGTGTCGATAATAACTCAAACTGTGTCAGGTTTATAAAAAAAATTTCAGAAGATTTAAATTTTAATTTAAAAATTACTAAAAGTGACGCTTTAAAATATTTAAAAAATTGTTTAGAGCAATTTAATATTATATTTTTTGACCCACCTTATATATTTAAAAATGAAGAATATTTTAAGATTATTGATTTAATTTTTGAACGAAACCTTTTGAATAGTGACGGATTAATAATTGCAGAACATTCAAAACAAATAAGTTTAAAAAAACATAAAAATTTTAATAAAAACAAAGATTACGGAGGATGTTCGTTTAGTTTTTTTATTAAATAAACTGCTTATTCTCAGCTAATTAAATTATAAAATCTATATTAAAAGTTTAAATATCAAAAAAAACACTTATCGGTTTGTGATCCGAAAGTTTAACATTGTGAATTTGATAAGAATTAACTTTAACAAGCTTTGAATAAAAGATATAATCAATTCTAATTGGCAAAAAACTAAAGTCATAAGTTGCCCCAAAATCAAACCCATTTTGTGTATAAGAATCAAAATAAAAATCATTAATTCTTTTGTACACAAATGAATCGGGAGTGTTGTTCAAATCAATTGCCATTAACAAAGGATAGGGAGATTTTTTCATGTGATTTATCAAAATTGAACATTCATTATTTTGAATTTCATGTACCATTTTAGTCTTAGCCACGACTTTTAAAAAAGTTTCTTTATTTGGTTTAAAAGACATAGGATTAAGATTGTATGACTTAAAATGAGAGTTATACAGTCTTACAGTGTCATTTTTTTGAATAAAATCGACATAAATAGCGATTTTCCGCTTATTATCAGAAAGAACTTGCCCTTTGTTAATCATTTTTCTGTTTCCAAAAATTGCTAGACCAACATTTCCTTCATTTAATCCAATATAACTGTGTTTATAACCGTCAATTAATTCTTTATAATCATAATGAAACTCTTGAAATGCAACAAACTCAGGCTTTTTTTCATTAATAAAAGTTCTTATGTCTTCTTTTGTTGAGCTATTTTTTATCCAATTATAATGATTAAACAGTCTTACGTTATAACTCATGACCTGCAACCCTTCCTGTTTATCAACCTTCTTGTCAATTTCAAAAAAAGATATCGGCTTATCTAAATAAACCAAAATAACTAAAAAAGAAAAAATAAATCTGATATCAATCTTAATGATCCAATAAATAAAAAACAAAAAATTAAAAATAAGTAGAATGGGAAGGAAAATGATTGTAATAGAAAACGAAGATAATATTTCTAGATGGTAGTTAGAAAGCAAATAACATAAGCCTATCAGTGCTAGAGTAATGAAGTTTAATAAAAATATAATTTTACTAAAAAAAGTTTTGTTTTTTACAAAAATCACGATTTACCTGCCTTAAATAAAGTTTCTTTTTCGCCCTTAGTCAAACTATCATAACCTGACTTACTAATTTTATCCAATATCAAATCTATTTTCTTTTGAGTAGCAGCGTCTTTTACGGACACAGATGTTTTATTCGAATAAGTTCTTTTCTTAAATTTTACCTTTCGTTTGAAAATAAAATTATATAAATCAATGATCCAATTACCATAATTATCACCTTGAATCATTTTTTTATGGTAAAAGTATCCTAAAAATGCACCTCCTAAATGCGCTATATGACCTCCAGAATTCCCTCCTGGTATTTGAATAATATCTATTAGAACAAGAAATGAAGCTATGTATAAAATTTTAACATTGAAATTAAGTATCCTAAAGCTATAATTTGGATTATAAGATGCTAAAAAAATAAAAACAGCCATTACACCTGCAGAAGATCCAATCATTGAGGATTTTATATTATTAAAAGCTGGAAAAAGATTATAACTGATTAAATAAGCTAATGAACCATATAAAATTCCTAAAATAAAAATCTTAATTAATCTTTCGCTGCCAAAAAGATTAAGAACTACAGATCCACTTAAATAGAAAATAATCATATTTCCTATCAAATGCCACAAGTCTGAATGAAAAAAACCATAAGTAATCAATGACCAAGGTTTAGATAATAAATCTATTAGATCTGGAGAAACATCAAATAGATTAATTACTGAAAACTCATTGAAATTAAAAAGAAATAAAAATGTGTTTACAATGTATGGAATTACAAAAAAAATAATCATAATTAAAATGATTTTCTGTAAAATATCTAGATTTTTGAAATTATATCTAATTTTATCTATTAATTCCATCTGTTTGAATTAAATTGATTTTTTTTCCAATACATAACCATAACTAAACCAATTAATGCACCACCAATGTGTGCAAAATGTGCTATTGAACCAATTGAAAAAGAAGAAAGTCCAAAAAATAGATCTATTAAAATCAATAAGGGCACAAAATACTTTGCTTTAACAGGAATTGGAGGAAATAGCAGCATAAGCTTAGAATTGGGAAAAGAAAATGCAAAAGCAACTAGAACTCCATAAATAGCACCAGAAGCACCAACCATAACACTATTAAAGGATGATAAAGCTTGATTATAATCACTTTGGGTCATATAGTTTAACAAAACATTAGGATCGTTTAAACTTAAGTTATTTGTTTCAATAACATCATAAAGGGCCTGAACTTGAATATCATAAACTAGCATTTGTAATGCAGCTGCACCTAAACCAGCTGAGAAATAAAAAAATAAGAATTTTTGCTTTCCCCACATTTGCTCAAGTGGTGAACCAAACATCCAAAGACCAAACATATTAAATAATATATGTGATGGACTGCCATGCATAAACATATGAGTAACGAGCTGAGATATTAAAAACTTGTCATTTTCAAAATAATGTAAAGCTAAAATATCATAACTCAAATCACCCAAAAATTGCGAACCAAAGTAAAAAATTATATTAATTATAATTAGCTGCTTGATTGTTTCAGGGACCGATCTCATATATTAAAATATTTTTATAATTTCTTCTAAAGAGATTAATTTAAAAATTAATTTTCCAAAAGGCGAAACATTTGGATCCTTACAAGCAAACAAGTCGTTGACTAAAGATTCTTGTAATTTAACATTAATATTTTCATTTGATGAAATTGACGAATATTTAGATAAAAGTTTAGCAATTAAATCATTCAGGGTATGAACAGTATTGTCCCTATTATAATCTTTATTTCTAAGAAAATCTTGAAATAAACCATTAACATTGTTTTGATTTAAAAAAGGATGTGTTCCAGAAATTTCAATATTATCTGGTCCAAAAGTATTAAACTTAAATCCTAAATGAACCAAAGGAGCTTCAAGCAACTTTAACATTCTAATTTCTTCAACGTTAAAATCTAATTTAATAGGAAATAATAATGTTTGAATAGGATTAATTTTATTAGAAAGTTCTTTTAAAAAGTTTTCATACAAAATACGCTGATGAGCTCTTTTTTGATTAATAATTAGAATACCAGTACTTGTTTTGGTTATTATATATTTAGAATTTAATTGAAATGAGGGAAAAATGTTAGTTTTTAAAATCTCAAGCTCATTCTTAAATTGATCTGTTCTTACCAAATCATCAACATTACTTATTTCAAAATCTTTAGTTTTTAAATCAACAGGTTTAGTCAAATTATTAAAAGGGTTAAAAGCTTCATTGTAATCGACTTTTGGAATAGATGCTTCTTTATTTCTATAAGAATAGGGTGTGTTTAAATTTATATTATTATCAAAATCAATTGTAGGCGCTATATTAAACTGACCTAAACTATGTTTAATTGAGGATTTTAAGATTGCATAAATTGACTGATCATTATCAAACTTTATTTCAGTTTTATTTGGATGAATATTAACATCAATCGAATTCAAAGGAACGTTAATTTTTAAAAAGTAAGAAGGATATAAGTTATCTTGTATTAAACCTTCATATGCTGATTTAACCGCATGGTTCAAGTGACTGTTTTTAATAAACCTTTTATTAACAAAGAAAAATTGAGCCGATCTTGTTTTTCTTGAATATTCTGGCTTAAAAACAAATCCTTTAATTTTAGCTATTTCAGTTTCTTCATTAATAGGAATTAGTTTTTGTTTTGATGAATTTCCAAAAACTCTAATAATTCTTTCTTTGAAAATTGATTTAGAAAGGTTAAACAATTCATTATTATTATTTATGAAAATAAAATTAATATCATGGTTAATTAATGATATTCTATGAAACTCATCGATAATGTGTTTCAACTCTACATTATCAGATTTTAAAAAGTTTCTTCTAGCAGGAATATTAAAAAAAAGGTTTTTAACCGAAATTGAAGTTCCTTTAGTAGATACAACTTCATTAAATAATTTTTCTTGACCACCTTCTAGTTTAATTTCATATCCAAGTGAGTTGTTATTGTCCTTATTTGAAATAATACTCATATGAGAGACTGAGGCAATGCTAGAAAGAGCCTCTCCTCTAAAACCCATTGTTTTTAATGAATATAAATCTTTCGATTTACGAATTTTAGAAGTTGTATGTCTAAAAAAACATTTTTTTAAATCAGTTTTATTCATTCCTATTCCATCATCAATAACATGAATAAGCGTTTTACCAGCGTCTTTTATTACCAATCTAATAGTTTTTGCTCCACTATCAACTGAGTTTTCAAGAAGTTCCTTAACAACAGACGAAGGCCTTTGAACCACTTCACCAGCAGCAATTTGGTTAGCTACGCTATCCGGAAGTAATTTAATTATACTCATATAATATTATTGGTAAAATATAGAAAGGTCGAAATCTATTATAAATAAAAACAGAAACACTAGACAAAGAACTATAATCAATAGTGTTTTTGAAAACATACTGTTTGATCTATTTCTATAGGAAGCTCTGTCTTCTTTCCAAATTGAAGAAAGATCATGAGAACTTCTGTGATTTCTTTGTTTTTCGTATACTGATTCAAAATCATAAATATTTTCTACAGATTTGTCCTTTATATACCTTGGATTATAATTAAATCTTTTGTTTTTATTAAGTTTAAAGAGATTGACTTTCAATTTGAAACAGTTTATATCAAATGTACAAAATTGAGAATAAATTTTAATCAATTCATCTCATTCTAATGCTTATATTTGATTTAATGAAATTTGATAAAATTAAAAAACTAAAAGAGTTAATTAATAATAGTAAAAATATTGTCATAATCCCTCATACAAGCCCTGATGGAGATGCGATAGGAAGCTGTCTGGCTCTCTTCAATATTCTTAAGGTTATTAATAAATCCTCTAACATAATTAGCCCAAACAAAGCTCCAGAATTCTTAAATTGGACACCTGGATTTGACAATATAATACATTACGATATTGATAAAGAAAAATGCAAAAAAATACTTTCAAATTCCGATTTAATCTTTACACTTGATTTCAATGATCTTAATAGAATTGGAGAACTTAAAGAATTTGTAATAAAATCTAACTCTCAAACAGTTATGATTGATCATCATCAAAACCCAAAAGATTACGCCGATTTAGTTTTTTCAAATTCTAAAATAGGTTCAACTTGCGAACTTCTTTATGAAATATTTGTTTCTATTGGTTTCGAAAGTATGATAAATAAAGATATTTCATCATGTCTGTACCTTGGAATGATGACTGACACAGGATCCTTTCAATATTCTTCTGTTACATCTAGAACACATGAAATAATTTCTAATTTGTTCAATAAAAAAATTGATCATAATCTAATATATAATAAGGTTTATAATGACTCGTCTTCAAGTAGACTTAAAGTTTTAGGCTCTGCTTTAAACAACTTGACTCATGTAAAAGAATTAAAAACTGTTTACATGTTTCTTAAAAGAGATGAGTTAGAAAAGCTTAATTATAAAAAAGGGGATTCTGAAGGAATTGTAAATTATGGTCTAACCTTAAAAGGAGTAATTTTTTGTGCTATTTTTATTGAAGATGTAAACATAATTAACAATGTTAAAATCTCATTTAGATCTCTAGGAACTTTTCCTAGTAATCTTTTTGCTGAAAATTTTTTTTCAGGCGGAGGACATACTAATGCTTCCGGTGGAAAATTTGAAGGAAATGCTGAAAAAGCTATAGAAAAATTTTTAAAATCATTACCAAAATACAAAGACAAATTAATTTAAAGAAATGAAAAATCATATTTACTCAATACTTTTATTTTTAAGCATTCTCATCTCATCATGTGTAAGCACTCATCCAGATTTAAACGATGGATTGTATGCAGATATTCAAACAAACAAAGGAGATGTCTTAATTAATCTTACATTTAAAGAAACCCCAATTACTGTTGCTAACTTTGTTTCACTTAGTGAAGGAAAAAACAAAGAAGTGCTCCCAGAATTTAAAAATAAAAAATATTATGATGGATTGATTTTTCACAGAGTTATTGAAAATTTCATGATTCAAGGGGGAGATCCATCAGGAACAGGTCGTGGAGGACCTGGTTATAATTTTAAAGATGAATTTAATGAAGATCTTTTACACGATTCTGCAGGAATATTATCAATGGCAAACTCAGGTCCTAAAACAAATGGCAGTCAATTCTTTATAACTCATAAGGAAACACCATGGTTAAACGGAAAACACACTGTATTCGGAAAAGTCATCAAAGGATTAGAAACTGTTGATTTAATTGAACAAAATGATACTATCATAAAAGTTTCTATTGTTAGAAAAGGTAGAGAAGCCAGAGCTTTTAACGCCTCTAAAGTATTTACAAATCATTTTGAAGAAGATAGAATGCTAGAAGAAAAAAAAGCAGAACAACTTGAGAGTATTAGAAAAGGAAAGAAAACAGCACATGAATCAGAAAAGTCTTATGCTAAGAAAACAAAAACAGGTTTAGAGTATACTATAACATATAAGGCAGATAATTCGAAAAAAGTTAATGATAGTAAGATCGTAATGACTCATTATGCAGTCTATTTTGAAGATGGCTCTCTACTTGATACTAGTATTTTAGAGATTGCTGAACAATATCAAACTGTAAATATTGTTAAAAAAAATCAAGGTGGTTATTCTCCTATTGCAGCTAAAATAGGCCCAGAAGACTCAATGATATCCGGATTTAAAGAAGGTTTAAAACTTCTTAACGTAGGAGATAAAGCAACTTTATTCCTCCCTTATTATCTCGCATATGGCGAAATGGGTAGAAGTCCGCAAATACCACCAAAGTCTAATTTAATTTTCGAAGTGGAAATTGTAGAGTTAAAATAATTAATGAAATTCTCATTTGTATCGCTTAGATTAAAATCATTATATCTATATGTTTTTATTATTTTAATATTTCAATTAATAATACGTTATCCATATATCATAGAAAACTATTATTCAAATTTAGTTTACAATAACGTTTCGTATTTAATAATATTATTTTTTAATAAATTTCAATTTTCATTAGGGGACTTATTATATATATTTATTCCAATTGTTATTTTTTTTAAACTAAAAAAAACTAACACCAGAAGAAAAAACATAAATATTTGCCTGCAATTTTTATTAGGAGTTTATATATTTTTCAATATTCAATGGGGGTTAAATTATCATAGAGTTCCACTTCAAGAAAAACTAACAATTACAAAAAATTACAGCTTAAATCAACTTAAAAAAACTACTCTATATTTTATTAATAAAACGAATAAGATTCATGAAAAAATTTCAGAAAACGATTCAATTTCGGTAAAATTTGACAATGATCTAATACTTGAATCTTTGCTGTCAATAAAAAACTCTAGCTATAACAAAAATCAAAAATTAAATCGGACTATAAAAAAATCTTTGTTCAGCTTACCACTTTCTTATATGGGCTTTAGTGGATATATAAATCCTTTTACTATTGAAGCTCATTTCAACACTAATATTGCAAAATTAAATATACCTACCACGATTTGTCACGAAATAGCTCATCAACTAGGATATTCAGCTGAAAATGAAGCAAATTACATAAGTATCGAAGCTACTCTAAATTCTAAAAATGAATACGTAAATTATAGCGGAAGCACATTTGCATTAAAATACTTATTGAACGAAATGTATTTAAACGACAAGAAAGTATTTGATGAGTTAATCAAAAAAGTCAATGTAGGAGTTTTAAAGAATTATAAAGAAGCAAGTGATGAATGGAAAAAATACAAAAACCCTTTAGAGAAATACTTCAAAAAATCATATGATATTTATTTAAAAGTAAACAACCAAACAAAAGGTATAAAAACCTATAATTTGGTTGTTGATTTATTAGTTAATAAATATCCTAATCAAGAATCATAGGAGCCCCTAATTGCTCTAACTCTTTACTTAAATCATTAACTGCTTTTATAAATTTTTCAATTCTAGGATAAATACTACCCCACTGTTTTTTTGCAATATCAAAACTATCCATATGATGTTTGGCAGGACCGTATGAATTACCATAAAGACCTCTTTTTGCAATTCCCAAGCGTTCAGAAACTTGAGGAATATCTTTTTCCATTACTTCTTTTTTTGATTTATTTCCATATAGCAAAACATCAGTTAAATTCATATAATCTTTTAATTCTTTTAATTTATTTAATAAATCGGTATCAATATTATTAATATATCTTAGTGCATTATCAAAACTAGATTGCTTATTCTTAGATTTAATATAATTAGAAACCATTACTGAATACTCAATTTCAAATTTGTTTAATTCTATTATAAACTCATCAATTTTAGAACTTAGGGGATTTTTTAATACATTTTCTCTAATTTTTTTAACATCAAAAGTTATACTCTTTGCTAATTCATTAACACCACCTTGAACTAATTCTAAAAGATGCACTGAGTATTTTCCTGGTTTTACATTAAGAGAAGATCTGGACCATCTGGAATTTGAATCTAATATTGTCGGCAAAGGTTTGGAAAGATTCCATGAAACCCTGTTAATACCTTTTTTAGTTGAGCCGTTTATTCGATCTACTAAATCACCTTTTTCATCTCTAATTTCCAATATTATTTTTGATTTATTCTCATTAATTTCTCTATCCAAATATTCCCATCCTGGAAAGGGAATATCTTTTTTTAATTTATCTAATTCTTTTTCTCTTTCAGACCTAATAGACTTTAAAGATTTATACGATTTAGGTAAATTATAAGTAATAATTGCACCATATGGTGGATTTTTAGATTGAAAATAAGAAGATCCTTGACTTGATGTTCCTGATCTTATAGGATAATATTGTAAAGCCTCTTTAACGTTAAAAAGTAAATGCTGATTACTGTTTTCGTTGTTTATATCTCTTAACGAAGAATAATCATCTAATACATAAAATCCTCTTCCAAATGTTGCCAGAACTAAATCATTTTCTCTTTTTTGAATTGCTAAATCTCTTATTGATATTGTTGGTAATCCAGTTGAAAACTTAATCCACTTTTCACCTTGGTTGTTAGAAAAATACAACCCATATTCAGAAGCTAAAAACAATAAGTTTGGATCAATGTGATCTTGAACAATTCGCCAAACAAAATTATCTTCTGGCAATCCATTAATAATAGGCTTCCAAGACTTTCCTCCATTAGAAGTCTTGTAAAGATAAGGACTGTAATCTCCAAACTTATGATTATCTAATGCCACATATGCGACTTGATCATTATGAAGGTCTGCTTTAATATCATTCACAAAAGAAGAATTAGGAACACCTGGAAGTTTATCGACAGTAATAGATGTCCATGAAGAACCTCCGTCTTTAGTTCTATGAATTAATCCATCATCAGTTCCAGCATATAAAATATTTTCATTTAACACAGATTCACTTAATGAAGTTATTGTGTTATATGTTGACATAGCATAAACATCCCAAGCAGAATCCCAACTCTGCTGTTTGCCCATAATAGGCAATTCTAACCTTTCTTGATTCTTAGTTAAATCTTTAGAGATTGGAGTCCAACTGTCACCTCTATCATCAGATTTCCATACTCTTTGAGATCCAAAATACAGACGCTTTGGATCGTGTGAGCTTACCAAAATTGGTGAATCCCAATTAAATCTCTCATAATCTTCATTTAATCCAGAATATGGCTTAATAAACACAGCTTCACCTGTTGTTCTATCAACTCTATGAAGATTCCCTTGTTGAGATTGAGCATAAACTATATTGGGATTACCTGGTTCAGTTGCTGGTTGATGACCATCTCCTCCAAGAAGAACAAACCAATCACTATTTACTATACCATTCGATCTAAAAGTTCTACTTGGTCCACCTTGTGTATTATTATCTTGAGTTCCTCCATAAATATTATAAAAAGGATATGAATCATCTAAAGCTAATTTATAAAATTGAGTCAGAGGAAGATTATTAACATATTTCCACGATTTAGTATCATCAAAAGATTCGTAAATCCCACCATCTGTTCCAACAAGTAAGTAGTTAGGGTCGTTTTTCTTAAATGTCATTGAATGATTATCAGAATGTTTATTTCCTTCATTCATTCTATAAAAAGTTTTTCCACCATCATTAGAAACTTGTACTCTAACATCCATTAAATATATTCGATCAAAATGATGAGGAGAAGCAACTAACTCCTGATAATAATGTGGCCCTGTAGCTCCTGATACTGTATCAGACATTTTACTCCAGCTTTCTCCTCCGTTAGAAGTTCTGTAAACAGCACCTTTTCTTCTATCAAGCTCAATAGCAGCATACAATACATCAGGGTTTATTTCTGAAATAGCCAAACCTATTTTACCCAGTTTTCCAGTTGGTAAACCGGTTTTTAATTGTCTCCACGAATCACCTCCATCAATACTTTTAAACAATTTAGTTCCTGGTCCTCCACCCATATAAGCCGCAACATTTCTGTGTCTTTGCCATGTGGCAGCATACATAACATTTTCATCTCTTGGGTCTACAACTACATCGGTTACTCCTGTCCATTCGTTTACACTCAAAACTAAATTCCAACTCTCACCACCATTAATGGATTTATAAAGTCCCCTGTCACCTCCGCTTGACCAAAGTGGACCTTGCGAAGCAATAAAAACAGTATTTGAATCGTTTTTATTAACTATAATTTTTGAAATGTGCTCGGATTTATTTAAACCTTTATTTTTCCATGTTTTTCCACCATCTCTAGACAGAAATACTCCTTTTCCAACACCAACGTGTCTTCCACCTACATTTTCTCCAGTACCTAGCCATATAGTATTTGTATTGTTAGGGTCTATTGTAATACTTCCTGTGGAATAAAAAGATTGGTCATCTGTAAGCGGTTGCCAAGTAGTACCGGCATTCACAGTTTTCCACACCCCTCCAGAACCCACTGCGACATACCATTCATTCTCATTAACAGGGTTAATTGCAATTTCAGCAATTCTTCCTGACATAAAAGCAGGTCCAATGGATCTAAATTTAAGTCCAGAATAAAGGTTTGATTCATTTTTAACATCTTTTTTATTTTTTTGAGAGTAATTTAGATTTATCGCAAAAACAAAAAATAATAGTAGAGTGTATTTAATGAGATTATTCATAATTGTGTTGTTTTAAGGAATATATTAAATATAATTAATAATATTAATTTTTTCATTTTAAATTTGCCAAATGTCAAAAAACAAAATATTCAGTTCGGTTAAGATTTTTGATTTAGGATCAAAAGGGCAAAGCATTGCAAAATCAGACCAAGGAATAGTTTTAATGGTAAAAAACGGAGTTCCTGGTGATATCGTTGATATAAAAACTTATAGAAAGAAAAAGAATTATTTCTTAGGAAATATCATAAAATATCACTCTTTTTCTAAAGACAGAATTGAACCAATTTGTAAACACTTTGGATTATGCGGTGGTTGTAAACTTCAAAATATTTCTTACGATACCCAAACTAAGTTAAAAGAAGATAAAATTAAATATTCAATATCAAGGATATTTAATGATGTTATAATAAACCCAATTATTAAATGTGAAAATAAGTTTTTTTATAGAAACAAACTTGAATTCTCTTTTACGGAAAATAAATGGCTAACAGAATCTGAAATTAAAAATACAAACGACAAAATTGATAGAAGAGGGATTGGTTTTCATAAAGCTGGAATGTGGGATAAAATTGTTGATATAGAAAAATGTCACCTTCAAAGCGAACCATCAAATAAAATTAGATTATCATTAAAACAATTTGCTATCGAAAACAATATTTCTTTTTACAATACAAGATTAAAAAAAGGATTACTTAGAACTTTAACAATAAGAAATACCAGTATGAATCAAATTATGGTTCTAGTTCAATTTTTTGAAAATGATAAAAATAATATAGAACTAGTAATGCAGTTTCTTAAAGAATCATTTGATGAAATTCACTCCCTTCTCTATACTGTTAATGATAAGGAAAATGACAGTATATATGATAGAGAAATTAAACTGTTTTATGGAAAAAACTATATAGAAGAAAAAATTAATTCATTAATATTCAAAATTTATCCAAAGTCTTTTTTTCAAACCAATATTCAACAAACTTTGAAGTTATATGGAATCATACAAGAATATGCAAAAATTAAAAAAAATGAAATTGTTTATGATCTCTATTCTGGTCTTGGGACAATATCCCAATTTGTTGCCAAACAATCTAAAAAAGTTGTTGGGGTTGAAAGTGTTGAAGAAGCTGTGATTTCTGCAACCAATAGTGCCAAGGAAAATAAAATTGATAATGTTGTTTTTGAATTTGGTGATATGAAAAAAGTTTTCACTAATGACTTTATTTTAAAACACGGTAAACCTGATGTGATTATTACTGATCCACCAAGAGAAGGAATGCATAAGGATGTTATAAAAGAAATTTTAAAACTAAACACAACTAAAATAGTTTACGTAAGCTGTAACCCTTCTACACAATGTAGAGATTTAGAATTACTAAAAGAAAAATATAATATAATAAAGGTCCAACCGATAGATATGTTCCCTCACACTGATCATGTCGAAAATATTGTACTTTTGGAACTTAAATAACGCTATTGAAAAATAACTTTTTATTAATCTGCTTATTTCTATTTTTACTTTCCTGTGAGCCAGATGACATATGCCTTAGCTCAACGGAGGACACACCAAAACTTATTATAGGTTTTTATGACCAAAACACAGGTGATTTAAAAGAAGTTAATAATTTAAAAATTCAAGGACTTTCAAATGAAGAAATTTATATTTATCAAACTCTTGACTCAATAGGAATTCCATTAAAAAATTCAGAAAATTTAACAGTTTATAATCTAACCAAAGATTTTAATGAAAATACACCTAACTCTGGAAATGAAGACAAGATTTATTTTAATTATAACTATAATTGGAATTACATAAGTAGAGCCTGTGGATTTATCACAACATATAATATTCAGGATTTAATTATTGAAAGCGACTCTAATAATTGGATTTTAAACACTGAGTTAATTAACACTAATATAATTGATGAAAAAAACATACATGTTAAAATATTTCATTAGTTTTTTTGCTATAATTTCATACCTAAATTGTTCATCTCAAGAGCAAAACATTGATAGTATTTATAAATCAACCTATGGGATAAAACTAGGGATTGATTTTAGTAAACAAATTAGAATGTTGACAGAACCTGAATACAAAGGAATTGTCATAATTGGAGATTATAGAGTTTTAGATAAATTTTATATTGCTGTTGAGTTTGGAAGTGAAGAAAAATTAGTGGAAAATGAAGTGTTAAATTTTAAAACTAAGGGATCTTTTTATAAAGCCGGTGTAAATTATAATATTTTCAAAAACATACAAAATTTAGAAAATGAAATTTATATTGGTTTAAGATACGGCTCATCAAAATTCGATCATAATTTAAATTCATTTACAATCCATAATGTTGATCAGTACTGGAACCAAAATAATATCACTAACTCTAGTTCTTATGAAAATCTTAATGCAAAATGGTTGGAATTCCTTGTAGGATTTAAAGCTCAAGTAATTGATAACTTTTATATGGGTCTAAATTTAAATGTTAAGAGAATCTTAAGTCAAAAAAGTCCTGAAAATTTTAGTAATCTATATATACCTGGGTTCAATAAAGTTTTAGAAAATAATAATATTGGTGTTGGATTTTCATACACTATACAATATCAAATTCCTTTGTTTAGAAAAGTAAAAACTTTCTAAATATTTTTTTTTGTTTTTTTTGAGCCACTGTATATTTCATATCTAGCTAATCTACTTTCTAATTTTCCATTAAAAAGTTTAATTTTCCTTGACGGTCTAAGTCCAACGTATTTTAATGCCTCGACACTAGAAGTTATAAACCAAGCATTAGAATTAGA